>Ga0210059_1005202_pt1 | contig 20933 bp, 14 predicted proteins | sample Ectturendosymbi2_FD_188042 | JGI IMG/M metagenome (GOLD analysis project Ga0210059, IMG submission 188042) | Ecteinascidia turbinata endosymbiont from Florida, USA - Sample 2 (SPAdes) (version 2) | ecosystem: Host-associated > Tunicates > Ascidians > Unclassified | place: Key West, Florida...
CCACTGAGTGGGGCCCCGCAAAAGTGCTTCCAATCGGGCCCCGCTCTTGCTAAGGCCGGCCCTACTGCTAGTGCTCTCTTATATCATTATGGCAGTGCCGTCAATGGATCAGGTAAAATTATGTTTACTTGTGTAACTTTAAAACTTCCAATGTTCCTCACGGTTTTTCCATATTACCACCAGTAAATAATATTTAATATTACAGTGTAATATTACCTGCTGTAATATTACATTTATTAAGTGGTATAATTACGGAGTGTTATAAGACATAACGTACAAATTATCGTCTACTCTTTCACAAGAAAAAAAAGTTACAGGGCAACAGAAAGCTTTTCTTCATACAGACTCAATGCAGGGCCTCTCCTACACAAATGAGTTCGCAGCAACGCCTTGTCGTGGTAATCCAGTTTCCGAAAAACGGTCCTGCGTAGATGGTCGGCTGATTTGCTCAATACTGTCTTGGGTAACTACTATCAAACAATCAATGCCATCGTGCATCGGCAGTTGCGCATGTGACCAAGGACTGCTGTCGTGTTTTAGGTGGAGGGTTCCATTAAAAGATTTTAGTCTTCCTCATCAGGTATCAACAAGCAGATTGCTCTATTTGCGCTCGTTACGCATCTGCGGAAGCTAATCGTGACAGTGCGGAGTGCTTCCACTCTGTAAGCGTTCAACGACACGCGAGAACGACAGTCTTGCCATAAGCTAGTGATTGGAAATTGGAACATCATTTCACTCTCAAGGAAAAAGAACCAACTGGTTGAAGAAGCCAAACTGTTTTTACTGGATATTGTTGGCATCTTTTCCACTAAGTGGCTCTAACTCTGTGTAGCTGAAAAGGGTGGAAACTCTTCTACTCGTTAATCCAACAATCTTTCCGAATTGGTGTGAGGATACTCTTTGGTCCACAGCTGGAAGGCTGCGTTGATGAATGGATATAAGTTGAGGCAGAATGTGCATGTGAAGTTTGAACTTGATAGACTCTTCCCATTGTTTGGTGTAAAGTATGTGGACCAAATTCAAGTGCACTGTAGCTGGAACTCATGCAGAAAACTAGTGAGGTCCTACGAAGGGTTAAATCTAGCGAATCCAACGATCCTTTTGGTAGATTCCAACGCACGCGTTCGAAAATATGTCGAAATAAGGTCCTACTGAAGATGTGCCAGACACGAAACTAGTTTCCTTGTGCAATAAATTATGACTGATTCGCTTGATTTGGGTCACTGCTGTGACTTTACTATTATTGCTCAATGCTGGAGGCAAGCTCGAATCGTTGCAAGAGGATGGTGTTGTGATCGAAAAGCCCGAGCGGCAAGTGCACAAAGCTTCGCACTGTGGCAGCAAGCAACAATAGAGATCACGCGCCGCGATCACTCTCCGCGTGCGCTAGTCATTACCAGTGCTGCCACAGGCTTCTCTGCAAAAACGCTAGATTCACGAAAAAAATTAACTAGATTTGAAAAAAAACACTAGATTTAACATTTTTGCTTTGAATTTTGCAGCTTTTCTTGAAATAATTTCGTTATTTACTCTATTGCCCAAAATCCTTTAAATCAGTTGCAAGTTTGTTAAAATATATCATGCTGAAGCTTGGAAAATCTCATACTAACAATCTTCAGGTTTTCTCAAGAGCTGAAAACGACACCACTCACAGAGTATTTTACCACTCGTAGAGTGATTTAGAGCAGTCAACCCAACATTTAATTAGTTATTTCCACTGCAGCGTTCCTGCAAACAAATGAAAATACCGTCATGGCCAATAAAGCAGCAGTAAATAGCACGGAAGTGAAAACGATGAGATGTTCCGTTGTTGCAAATCTTCAAATTACAATTCACGCAATCGATTGTTTATGGGTTAAAAAAGGCTGAAAATCTTTGAAAAAGGGCTGAAAAGTTGAAAGATTAAAAAAAACAGAACCGATCTTCTTCAAAAACACACTTTGCAAAAAATCACTAGATTGCAGTAAAAATTCTATAGATCACTAGGTCTGTCTAAAATTCACTAGATCTCGTGAAAACTCACTAGGCGTGGCACCAGTGGTCATTACGTTTATGGTATCGGCAGGGCTTACACGCCACGATCACTCTACTATTGCTTGTTCGCACCATATATATATGGGTGTTGTTCATCGCGCACTCAGCGCAACGCCAGCGCGGTGGTTTCAGTAATGGAAGGACCAGGCAGGAGATTTCCTCAAACAGCTGGCTGTAAAGCTAGAGCTTGCTTTGCTGGACCAAAGTCGTGACTAGTTATAATGACTTTGATCTCGACCAAGCTCTCCTTTTCTGTAAAAGTCGAACAATCGGAAGTCGGTAGGTCAACAGCTTGATTTAAGAATTCAATAACTCTTTTCTTGTTCGTTTTCGAGTTTGCACTGGGTAGAGGTGCAGGGTGTTAAGGTGATAATTTTTTTTATTAACATGAGTTTTAATGCCATTTTTTTGTGCTTTTTTCAGAAATCTTCAGTTATCTGTTGCAGCATTGATCTCAACATCATATTTTAGCTGACTGGCTGAGGTAGGAAAATTTTGAAGTTAGTTTTATGAATGCAGTATGTAATCTGGACCAACCCTGGTGGGGGTTTGTGTAATATGGACCAGTGGTGCAAATCACAATACTTGTACAAAGTACTTGGAAAATATTTTATAGGCTGTCAATTCTTTGTTTAAACAATTAACAAGCAAGATAGCTATAAAACAGATTTGGCAAAGGTTTCAGGCCCCATTCGGATTAACCAGAAAGTTAGTTTCAGGGCAAATTGTTTATTTCTAGGACAAATTGTTATTTGCAGGGCAAATTTTCGCCCACCCCAGTAAAATGCCTTCCCATACGCCTATACTGTGTACCATGAGCGATTCTTTCCAACGACGGGGGTTGCACAATACACCTGCTGTAGAGAATAGTTTGATCAATGGTCACTCATTGACTTCTGGTTTCTTTCAGCTTACTTGTTACAATCAGTGTCGGATCATTGTGTTGAAAATGGTGCAGAACTGTCGATCAATCACCACCGGGTTGACTCCAATTTTCCTCTGAAAAACGCAAACGGGCCTACACAAGCCTGTGGGTAGGAGTACTTTCTAGAAGAGGATGTAAGCAAGAACTTTGCAGAGTGCATATCGTCTTTGTTCGGAGATCGCCAGGAATGCACAGTGTACGCATAAAATGAGGAGCGTCTGTTCAAAGCCAGATGCTTTTTCCTCAGATGCTCCACTATGTGAACAGAGACGAATCGGCAAACGACAGATTGCAAAAATAGCCCCTTTGTGGAGCCGATAGTGAAAGATGCTATTCAAGCAAAGCAAATACAGTAATCTACATTGTTCGATTTTAGAACATAGCCAACTCATCTCTGCGTTAGCGATATGGTGAATATCATATGCGCCACATCTTCTTTGCATTTGCGACATGGGCTGGCAAAAATGCGCTACCCCAGGGTCAAAGATGTCCAAAATATATTCTTGGGAGGACCCAGGACAAACATAAGTTTGAATTATTGGCAAGCCAACAAAGTGTTCTGGCAAATCAGCTGGCGTCTTCGCGACAAAAATATGATGCTGCTAGATCCACCAAACAAAAACAACGGCGTCTTACTCAACGATGATGTGCACATCCTTGACAGTTAGACAGATAATTTCCAAGATCGTTTGAACCCAGTCGCTTTCATGTCATCAGACACGCAGGAAGGTGCATTTGGAGGAAATTTTTATCACTATTACAGGAGTCTTCCTACTTGTCAAAACACTGAAGGCTGGGAAGACCGCAGTTTGTGATGAAATCCGACCCGAAATACTTATTAAAATCCTCGAACAAAGGACTTATTTGGCTAATTCTTCTATCTCAAGTTGCATGACGTTCTGAATGGGCACCGAAAGATTGGAAAACTGAGATCATCATCCCCACACACATTAAAGGATACAGGAGGAAATACATTAATTGCAGTGGTATTTCTCTCCTTAGCATCGCTTGGAAAGAGTAGGCCAAGTACCTTTTAAATGTTTTTTGGGAAAACATGCCGCATAATTAGTGAACCTAACAAGGAACATACCAGTATGGGTTTTGTCCTGGCCCTGGAACTACAGACCACTTTCTCACTTTGCACAAACTTTCGTGTAATCTTAGGAGTAGGACCATGTCAATGATGTCTACGGTTGTTTTATCGACCTGGAATGTGCATGGCCACGTTATTCGAGAAAAGCTTTGGCGAAGTATGCAGAAGTACGGTGTTAATGGCCGTTTCTGGTCGTTAACTATTGTATTCCTGATCAGATGTTGGAGTCCGTGTCAGCAGCAAAACCGTTATCATGCGTGTTGGACTTAGAGAGGGGCGCGTGCTGTCATCACTCCTTCCCGTACCCTGTTTGAACTGGATAGACAGTCACAGCGGAGTTGGTGAGGGTGGCACTACTGGAAACCGCCGGATAAACAGTTTGTTTTTTTGCGGCCTACTTGGTGCTGATTTCATCTTTTGAACATGGTTTTCAACATGCAATTGATCAGTTTGCAACTGCATTCCATCAAACTGGAATGAAACTAATCAATAAAAAGACCGCAGTATTACACTTCTCTAGAAACCTAAAGTTAACAAATCGTAAATTTCAAATAACATTTTGGTACTAACAAGTGACGGAAGGCAAAACAAAGGGATTGATACACGAATTTGTAAAGAAAATACAGTATTGCGTGTCGCCGTGTTTGTTCAGATTTTCACTTATGATCATGAATATTGGGTAATGAACGAAAGAGTGTTATCACAAATACATACTAGTAGCAGAGATTGTATTTTTGTTATATTCCTCAGACTTCACAGCGTAACACCATGCGACAAAGTGCGCAAGTGTGAAATTTGTAAAACACATTGTCTGTCCAGCCACACCTTCTCCGAATAGAGAGATCTGGAAGCGATAGTTCGGCACCTTCGTCAGGATGCCCCATGAAAGGTTGGGAAGTTTTTTTGGCTGCAATTACCTGAAAGTTACCCAGAAGCCCAAAAAAGACCCTGTGCAGAGATTACATCACAGATCTTGCTTTGTTCCAATCTAGGTGTTGAGCCAGCAGAAATATAAGATTTGCTGAAAACTGTGTGATGTTTCGAAGCTTACCAGGGCTGCTGTCCCCACAAATATCCCGAGAGGAAAAGTGGGTGTGACAAGTGAGTGATTTTAAGCAATGTTTGTGAGGTGTTGTAACTTATATTGTGCAATAATTAAATGGCATAAATTTGCTTACACAAAAAATAAGCTAAGACAGATACAGGAACAAACAAACGGACTCCATTAGCACGTGTAAAGTACGGTTATTATGAATTTTTTGGTTGACAAAGACCATGAGGGATCATGGTCGGCTAAAGGCTTGCTTCATAAACAGCAGATACTCACATTCACAACACCTAATATAATCGCCTTAGCAAAGAAAAATGCACCTTATCTCCGATTTGTTTATATTTCAGTTTGTATTGGAAATTATTGCAATTTAATGGGACACACATTATCATAAATTCTGTTTCTGGCAATGGCTATCGAATGTGTGATAATTAAGACAACCAAAAGTCACTAAAGTCAAAATTTTTCGGCCTTGTCCAAAGTTCATGAAACGTCCACAAACCAAATTTCACGCTAATATCATGAACGACTGCATAGTTATTAGGTCAAAAAAGTCAAAATTTATCACTAGGACAAAATTTATCGTTATTTCAAACTTCCTTCTAGAACAGTTTTTTCTATTTATCGAATTTTATTAAAGCTACAACAACAAATATTGACATGCTTTTGCAAGTTTAGTTGATATTCTGAGATGTTTTACGACTTCAAACATAATAATGTTGTTTTGCCAACTACTGTACGATTGAAAGTACGCTAGTCGTGGTATTGGTTGAAGTATAACAAGGAAAAACTTTCTCAGTGATCTCAGGATTTTTATTAACACTGGATATTTCTCTTGTGCGTTTGGATTGATTTTCGTCTAATGTTTGTTAACTCTAGCTTCATTGCGTCTTTCATACTTTTTGAGTTTTGTTTCGTTTCTACAGAAAAAAGATTTTTAACCTATCGGTTTGATTTCTAATATAAGCTTTATATCTGCGTTTCAATTGGAAACGCAGGAAATTGATAGGTCAAAACATAAAGTTTTTAGGTCAAAAAATTGGTTGCCCTAGAGATAATTTTTCATGAATGTTAATAATTTTCATTAAGATAGCCACACGGATGTTCTACTAACCTCGAAAGTTGAGCCATTTTGTTTTATTCCGGCGTTGACATGAACATCAGGAAAAGTTATGTTCACTGGTTCTTCGAGGTGGTCAAACGTTCCCACTCCTGTTTGTGTTCCTACATCGGCAGAAACCACCTATGATACATCAAAAGCGATCACCATCAGCGACAAAGCAGTATTTCAACAGATGTAAACAATCGGAATTGTCACACATAAACACTATTACAGTTTTGCCCGTGTGACAAGTATTTCTGAAGTATTCGTGCAGATAATCAGAATGACTCGTTTAGTTAGCAAAACAGAAAGCAATTCCATTTTGAGAAAAACAAAGACATTTTGGCTGCTATATGAAACAAAGCTGATTGAGTGCTTTGTCAAAATCCATTACACTTAAGGATTGTCTACATACTAGAACTACCATAGTGTGTGCATATTTTTCAGCTGTAAATGCATTGGCAATACTGAATTAATTTCAGAGCAACTTTTTATCATTTTGTTTTCAGTCATCTCAACGAATCAGTGGAAGCTTAATTTTCAACTTTAGCGATTCTTATGAAAAACATCAATTTGTTACTTAAATAGCTGTACCTCAATGCTAATCGAGAAAGCTAGAGTTTTCATGGTAAACCTTTGATTGTTCTACAAGTTTCAAGGCAAGTTCAAGGTTTGTTATATTTTACACAATAAAACTTGAATTTATCGTCATTTGTACGAATTACCTTATGGGGCAGACTGGTAGCTACGATTTGTGCTACCGAAACTTGCCAAAACAGGACAACGCCCACAAGAGAATGGTATGATTATGATAATTCATCCCTTGAGCACACTATAGAAAGCAGTCTTTTTTTCAATTCATATTTTACAGTTGTGCGCACGTTGCAAGATCACTCAGTATGAGTTGCTTCTGACGAAGCAACGCAGAGTGTGCTAGTTAGCTGTCACGTAAATTTGGCATCCAAAGTTTTTCGCTATTTCTCCGGCCGTATGTCTATCTCTTTTTCATTTTTCTTTGCTTTTCATGCAGTTGTACTTTTTTTCTTTCAAGGGGGTCCTACCTGGCATAATAACTTTTTATGTCTCGAGCTCCCTTCGATACACCTGCTATGTAATCTCAGCAAATGTGAGTGAGCACATCCGACCACCTTTTGTCACGTGTTCATTCTCTTTCCGATTAGAAAAACTGCTATTTAAAAACAAAAACTTCCATCGCTGTGAAACACACTGTGATGCTCTGACTTGTTAACAAACATTAAACTCAGCTGTTGACCGGTTCGAATGTATAACTGATCCTTCTTATTAACACGTGCTGATCTAACAGTTTCTGTAAAACTTATCTTATGTGCGATGTCATGTGATATATATCACTACGTTCATTATCACACGCATGTTTTCATGTACAAATATTTTTAGGCAGCAGTGGCTTGTAATGTATGATACATGAAGTAATTACATTGCAAAATAATACCGATGTCACCTTGACTACCTTTCCGGTAGAAACCGCAGCAAGGAATTTGTATTCCAAACATGCCGATAAAAAGTTTTTGATATATACAGGCGATACAACAGCACCCACAAACGATGTTGCCTGAGACGATGGAAACGCAAGTTCAACCTGAGGCAATGGCAACGCTTCAGCAGCTTTCCCATTCTACACGTCAACGGGTTGCTTTCGTGGATCAACAATATCGCTGCCCAGCAGGACCACAAGCCCGACACACGTTCACCCATAGTTGCCAGCAACCCAAATGCGCGAGCAATGCTCTGCACCAGGTATGCTCAACCTTTCTAGCGTTGCGGGCCTCTTTCACAAGAGGAAATTTATTGCGGGTCACAAACGTTTTTTGTGACGTAACAAATCCCGTGATTTTGATAAATTTGTGCAATAACACCAGGTGATAATGAGTCCTATAGTTGCACGCCATGTTGCCAGCTTGTATGGATGTAAACCATACATAAAAAATTGACATATTTTCGAAGCGTTTGTTATACAAATTTTTGGGTGGTAGGCTCATAACAGAAACAACAGGTATAACTTTGGTGTGCTTTGATGGCAAATATACTTGAGCCTATAAAAAAATACAAAAGGTTTGAAAAGTCTGCTTACGAGCTTATTACATCGCGGGCTACTTAAGACAACCTCGGGGACCGCATGCGGCCCGCGGGTTGGGAAGCCTTGCTCTACACACAAGACCCTATAAATATTTTTCGGCATTCCTCGCTGACTCCTTATCAGCAACGCTGTCCCTGCAGTAAAGCGAATGCCTTCAAGAAAAAGCAAAGTAGTTTGAGATTATGCAAAGCTTTTCACCAGTGCAGCAGCTGTGCATGTACAGCATTCTCCCAAAGTTCGAGCAACGGATCGCGAGCAAGTCCAGAACATTGCAAAGGCGTGGGGCTACTCTGTTCAACAAGCTAAAAATTTTTGTGACATTTGCAACCTGTAACGAAGTCTCTGGAAGCTGTACCGCTACCAAAGCAGTTTCTCAACTTTCTGAATTGTATTGCTAACAAATAGACAGTGGTGTAGGTTAAAAATTTTCATCTAACTTGTCACCTTTGCGGCCAACGTTCATTGTCAACTTGGCTTGCGTGTAAAGAGCGAAGAACACTCGATGCATATTCCCGTGAAACTATGTTATTCTGTGCTATTGTAAATGGGGATTTCTTTTTTTACAAACATGGATTTCATAAAACGCGAGCCGTTCAGCCATTAGCAGCAAGATTACGTGTTTCTGCTTCATATGTGAATTCACGTTGTGTTTGTCAATGAAACGAAGGAGCTATAGCTTCACACAACGCGTCTTCTACACGAATTTAAGAACAATACAGCGCATTCGACCACTCAAATGTCGACTCCAGAGAAACGTCTGCTTCTTTATCTTTGCGTATCAAAATGATGATTTTAAGATGACACTTCATGCAAGCTTGAGTAAAGTTGTTCTGAAACCAGATATCTCTACACCACCTACAAGGCGCAACAGCTGAAGAAATGACTTCACTGTTACGTCATCTCCGACCTTTGCTGAATGACTGGCATACAGTAACGCCTCAAAACTGCAGAACAACAACTACGCACACAGCAAATAAATCTCATTTGAAAATCTCATGAAAGTCTTCAACGTGATTATTTTACAGGTTGCTCGGAGCTTCGAAACATTCATCCAGATTGCCAAAAAACTGTCAGTGAAACAGCCGTCATCAACAAAAATCTAGCGGATAAAGGAGCTGAGGCAAGTATACAGCGGCAACTGAAAATTTTCTTCGCCCCCTACAAAACATACAATGGCACACCGACTTATTGACATTGAGGGAGTAAATTCCTTCAATATTTTTTTGCCGGGTTTCAGATCCGCGCTCCAATTGATTTGTCAATTTTGTGGCGGGAGAATTGATGCCGCAGAGATTGTTGGATAGGCATTTTCATTTCTTTTCAACGATCCAGCTGCAAGCAAATTATTACTTGTGACTCTATACAGACGAATGTCCAGAAACACTGCAAGTCCTCGCGAATTTCGTCGAGCGACGCCATCACGTGCATACCAGATATGTCACTAGTTAATACTTCTCGTAACCACGTGAAAAAATCTCAAATTATCATTGCGTAATGTAGCTTTGTTTCTTACTCAAGTAACCTACTGGGTTAATTCTTCTTTTAGATGGATTGTGTATTTCAAGCGAGGTTTTCAGTGAAGAAAACTCAAGAGTCAGTCGATTATGCTTAGAACGTTTCAGCTGCCCGATTCCGCACTGTCATGGATAAATCTAGTACACTGTAAAAAATTCAACTCACGCGCGAGAGGTTAGACAACTCATGTTTTAGTATGTTATTTTCTGTTTCATATGTCTTTAGATACGAATGGATGCGATCCCTAACTGTAAAAGAAAACAAGGTTCAAGTATTTTAATATCTTGTTAGAATTTAGAGAGACCATGAGGTTGAAGTTAAACCCGTATCTATGTACGATATTGGTTCATTTGAGCCTTTGAGTGCAACAATAGCTCAATTATATTTATTTTTTACCAGTAGCAATAGTTACGTTTGAGGATGCACAAAAATTTCTTGAACACCTGGTGCTGACGGGACCAAATAGTTTCAAACTATTCTGAAGTTTTATTGCCTTTGGTTTTGTTCGGAATCCCTCTTTAATTAATGTGCGTAAGTGTGTTCGTATTTTTGTTGTTACTGGTTCGGGAATTATAATGGAAACGTGTAAAAACACTTCCTATCAGGTTCATTCAACATGGAAGTTACTTATTTTTCGGACCATTAGGCGCACCGGATCATAAGGCGCATCATCAAAAATTGAATGCTAGCTGTTATTTTTTCACACATAACGCGCACCGGATCATAAGGTGCATTAAATGAAGCAAAACTCAGATAGCACACCAGTGAATTTAATCAGACAGATTGAAACTCACTGGTATGCAGGAGCGGATTTACCATCAGGCTAACAAAGCTTAAGCTTAGGGCCCCGATTTTGGGGGGCCCCAAAATTTTGGGAGTAAGGAAAATTTCCAGCATTTTCGTAACTAAATACATTCGCATTTTTGTTTTGGTTCAACGCACGTTTCTCGCTATGCCGCTATCAAGAGATGTCTATAGAGAAGAATGAGTGCGAAGGATTTAAGTGAATGACAATGAGTATTCTCTTTTTATGACGTTGAGAATTGGTTATTGTTACGTATAATGCGTAGAACAAGACGCCTGATTCCATTTTTCAGAATTCAAATTACACGAGGCCAGTGAAATAAGGTACTTTCGTTCAGTCCAGGTCTCTCTCTCTCTTGATGCTTTTTATGGTTAAGATAATGGATAAAGACAAGACTAGCCTGCACTTTAGCCAAGGCTGCAGATATTCAATGGAGCAAAATGTTAACTGTATGTAATACCACGCGTGTTAAGCCGGGATGTTCTTTGACTTCAGTTGTTTTGTAACAACCTTGGGCCATTCCTTCTGCAGCTCAATGCACAGAAAAAGATTTTAACTCCCGTTGAAATAAACACATATCTAGATGTCTTAGTAAGGCCAATTTGTAACTTAGCGAAGTGAGCTTCACGTGTAAGTTTTTTTCTTTTTCGAATGTAATCAGGATAACGGCGGATCTACAGTAGGCTCACATGAAAGTGGTTCTAGCAAGCGAAAGAAAGCAATTGCCAAATCAGATGCACTACGAGCTGTTATTGATAAGACGAAATCCATAATCCAGTTTTTAGTGCACCAGAAGGGTCTACACCAGAGGTAGCTCCGTATCTGGAATGCCGGAGTCGACTCAGGCAGGATCCTGCGTTTTCCTTTCGGACCTGGAGCCGGAGTAAAAAATCGGTGAAAAACCGGACCTGGATCTGGCTTCACTTTTCATTTTGAGCAGCAGGAGTCTGCGTGGTTTTCATATACGGCATTTCTTAAATAAAAACATAGGCCTAGCTGAATTTCGTTTGCATCGATGTTAGCCGGAGTCTGGACAGGAGTCGGATTTGAAAATTTTTTGGATCCAGATTCAAAAATTTTGGAACAAGAGTGGTTTCGGCGACTGAAAATGTGGCAACAGCCACCTCTGCCTTCCACAAGGGCCTCCAATTTGGAATAGCCTAGGGCCCCGAAAATGAAAATTCGCCTCTGCTGGTATGTTATCAGACAGATTTCACTGATTGAAACTTACTGGTAGTTAATCAAACAGATTAAACTCCTTTGGATTACCGCACATATGAGGGAGTTTAACCTGTCACACATGCCTAGTCTGCTGGACACAAATACAATAAAATAACTGTTGTGCGCAGATTTTTTTCCGTGTGCGCCAATGTAGCCAGGAACCTCGTGGAGCAAAATGATTTGTGGTATGTGCTAACTACTATATACGCTGCTCGTTGCAATTGTTGTTGGTTTATTACGTACACGATGGTCTGTTTAAAATAAAATCGTAACTAGAAATTAAATAAATGGCACCATTTACCACATAAAATTGGTTCTAGACGAGAAAGCACCAGATCCATACATTAGGCACACCGCATTATAAGGCGCACTTTCGATTTTTGAGAAAATTAAAGGATGTTAATGCGCCTTATGGTCCGAAAAATACTGTAAATCAACATAGATGACAAGTCATGGCCACGCGAGATCAGTGGGTAACGCCCTTCTGCCCTTTAAGGTCTAGCCACTGTTGTGCGCTAAAATAATTGATAAAACATGAGTTGTTTATCAATTTATTTCTGCTATAGGCTAACGTACCAGCAGACCTGTTGATTAATTTTATAGAAGGATTCTATTTGAGTGTAAGATCAAGAGCAACAACAAAGTGAAATATACGCTCGCGTATAGCAAACAGTCTCTCATCATAGGTTTGTTCCCTAAAATCTGACAGTCATTTCCAATATTTTCTCTTTTTGTAACACATTTTTCATAAATATTCTTGTAACAAGAAATAAAAAAATGGTGCATAGAATCGCACCCGGGCCTATGTTAAAACTCTTTCACAATACCGGTGCTTTGTGGTGCATGTTTAGTAAAATGTACAACATCGGGAAAACCCAAAAGCCTGATGTTGCTACAACATTTACCCAATTTGCAGTTTCATTCGAAGGGAAAAGGATGCTCTTCCTGTGCAAAAGAAATACTGTTCGTACAGCAGATTGCTCAAGTGTTGAGCTTTTGAAGGCCGATCGCAAAACTTCTGAAGGAATTGTCAAAGACACAGGCTGGACAATATTCCCATCAGCCTCTGCGAAACCTTCAGGCTCAAAAAGAACAGATGAAGTGTCGTTATCATGGTCTTGTATCTGCAAAGCAAGAGAAACCTTGCTATACTGTAGATACCAGACAGCAAGTTCTAACACTGGGCAAGTTCTAGTGTTGGTGTGATAGCTTGTGTTACGTCAAAGGGCTTTTAAAGTAAGTGTGTGGAGGTTTTTCTACTGTTGGGAAAGGTAAACGTTTTTAAAATCCCTCTGTCACCTACTTAGGCAATGCTCATAGGCTACTAAAAACTCAAAACCTTGAAATAATTTTACTTTAGAAAGAAGAGTATAACTTCTGCTTTTATACCTATCGTGAAACTTGGAAAAATAAAAAGAACAAAAATGTTTTTAACACCAGGATATTTTTCAAAAGTAGTTTTAAACACCCTCTTGAGATTATCAAGCTGAAATTTTAAAGTGTGTTAGAAAATACAAAAAATATATAGGATTCTGCAGAACAGCGGTCTACAGTTTATCAACGTCACTCAAAACAAGAACAAATATTTCTTCTTCGGAATTCCAACCTGAGAAACCATATTTGTCTTTATAATTTTAATTCCACTTGAGCCAGCATCTAAGTGAGTCTTGAACGCCATTGTTGTCAAGGAATTGAGAATACTGGCACCAAGCTTGTTGTTAGGGGCTGCTGTTCCCAAATAGTTGGTGACATGGTCGGTCACGGAAACCACCAGATCAAAACTTGCGCTGGATACCTGTAGTTTTGAAAACTGATTTTGTCATTTTTGATAAGTAATAACGTTTCCCAAAAGTAAAGCTAGAAAGAAACTAAATCTGTTTCATGAGTCTGGTACTTGTGATAAAGCAGCGGCGTGCAGAGGGAGGGGCAAATGGGGCGACGGCCCCGTACATGCAACGAGTGCAATTACGAAACATACTTTTTATTAAAATGTTGCAACTAGATGCTTCTCTATATTTTAGGGCTACCAACACAGGCTGCATGGATCTCATGGGGACTTGCCTGACGAGGGCGGAGGGCATACTAATATATGTTAAGTCACCGAGAGAGAGAGATGGAGCACTTCCATTGTTATCTTGGGCTTAAGGCCTTCAAACACTGTGACTCTTCCCCTTTGTAGGATTACAGTTTCTACTGTACCGTATTTTAATCTATGACCTGTAGCCTTCAAAATATCTCTCGATTCTCTAGAGCTGGGGGAGGTGAAAGATTCGCAAAGCGGGGCGTGAATCGACTATCGCATCGGCATATTGTTGGAAAGTATTATGGATTCTTTTTCTTGTTTGTAAATCTGTTACCATTTCACAGGAAACGCCAGAATCACAACACGCGGACAGTACAGTGAAAAAAACGAGATCTCTTGAATTTGCTTGTTCAAAGTTGGATGTACAGTAAGAGTAACGAACGCTTCATGTTACGATGGTGTCTTGTCATTTTTAGTGGCAATGCGAATTGTGTTACAGGGCTACTGTACATAATGCGTGAACATTTGCCGATAAATTCCCTGCTTTCAATTGTTTTACAAAGATCAAAATATTTCGCTAAATTTGTCAGAAGGAATATCGTTCGGAGCTGCTAACTCTTTCGGCGCCACGATAGATTTGAAACGTATTATGTTTTCTTGAGCAGAACGTTAGCGTACGTTCTGAAACGTACTTCACGTTTTTCGCGCCAAAAGTGCTATGGAAAACTCTGTGCCCTTGCACGCAGACATGGGACGATTACATCACAAATGCAATCGATTACGATTACTGGCCACATGCTCGATGACGATTACGAATAAACAAAATAACAATGTAATCGATTATGATTGCATTGAAAGTAATCACGATTACAATCGCGCTTACATCTGACTTGAAACATTCTCAGAAAGAAAACAAATCCATTTGCATGGTTTCACGTAAGTACAATTTCAGACAACATACGATATAAATGAATGCAATAAACGAAATTACCAATCTGTAAGGATTAAGCACCGGAAAAAAAGAAAAATCACGTTAATTGTTGACTGAGATGTTTGTGCAGACAACAAATAAGTTGCGTAACTAGAAGCTTGGGACAGGGGGGAAAACTTAGCTGAAAGAAGCCCACTGGCAACTGTGGGGGACCCATGGCCAACAATCAGAAAAAAAACTTGAGAAATGATGGTGGATCCGGATTTGGATGCCTATACTAAACCCTAAATGAAAGGAAAATATTCCGCGGAGTATTGCTCACTTTAAATCAGCTTAATATGGTGTTGAAGTTGCAACTATCTCCCAAGAAAAATTTTCTGTGTCCAATGCTGTCACTAAATTAACTTAGGCAATTTGTAGTAGTGTTCATCTGTAACTACTCAACTGCATTATGCTTCAGTAGAATACCGAGCCTGTAAAACCCAAAATTCCTAAAGAAAACAATTTTTTCTTTTTTCCCATTTATTTGCTTTTGCACATTAAAATATATTTTTCCTAACACAATGTTTTTGCCCAAAACCGAACATCTGTTTAAACGTTGAAACGTTTTTCCAAAAATTCGCGTTTTTTAACGACACTTGGCCAACACTTTGTTTAATTTTGCTTCGTTACCCTGCGTACCTGATAGTTAGCATAGTTTGGTCAACTAGTGATTGAACTAACTACCATATTTTCAACCGATTTAAACTTTTGCAAATGCATTTTGACGTCAATAATTTTCACGTAGCAAAGGACGATGCAGTGGTCTTAACTTTCTTCAAGCAAATTGGTCGCTTGTTAACGTACAGTAGTTCGAAAGCGTTGGTATATCTTCGTGCTATGACAACACGCTTGAATTTCTTCAGGTTAGAGTTACAATTTTTGCTGAGGTGTTTGGAATGAGTGTCGTTGCCTATGATCAGTACGCATCTCTGAAACTGGCCGATAAACGCAAAGAAACGACAACTTACAGAAAAGCAAAAGAATATTTAAACCGAAATATGAGCTAAGTGGGGCCCCAGTTTAAATTTAGCTTCCCAGGGAGGGGAAATTTGCCCCACGCCTCCCCCGTCAGTTACGCCACTGCAACAAACACCTCAAATATTGATTAAACAAAAGCTAATAATTTTTAAAATGTTTATTATAGTTCATAAACATCAACGCTTCAAATCTTTTATCAGTCAAACGACATCTCTCAGGCTTGAACTTTCGTCCAAGAACGCTTAAAAGTCATGTGTTAGTAATTTCGAAATTGCTGGCTATTTCTTCAAATTGCATTTTCAGCTGTGTGACGGCTTTTGGATCGTCTGTTAGCGCAGCATAGCCTTGTGTAGTTTTACATTTGAAATGAAATGCACAGTGATGCCAATATAGCTGCGCATCTGTCTATTGGACAAAAAGTTAACGGTTGAAGCAAGCTCACTGGATTCGTTAAATGTTTTTACCAGTATTTGTGGGTGATCGCTGTTGACATGCTACTTATCAACGTTGTAGAAAGGTGCTGTGGACTTGGGTTAAATTACCTTATTCTATAGCAAAAATATATATTAAGCAAATTACTGTAGGCCTACAATTTATATACGTAGCCTACTCCAGCACTTACATTCGGAGATCCACTCCGAATATATATATATAGGACCTCTCCTTGTAATATACCATTATCTCTTCTGTTCCCGAAATGTCAACTCGTTTTTAAGAAAAGCTCTTATTTTTGTTGCTACGTCTCACTAGACCAGTTGTTCTTAACCTGATTAAATTTACCCCCGGGGGTAAATTTCATCCTCCAAGGGGGTAAATTTACTGAAACAACATGAATTGCAGCAAATTCACATGAATCATTCTAAACTGAGAGTTTGTTACTTTTGTATTTTCAATAAGTGATCACCACTGAGTGTATTGGGGCTAAATCTGGTAATCTTGTTTGATAAAAGCGTAAAATATGTAAAAAAGGTTAAGAACCACTAAACTGGACTCACTACGTTACTGCCGGCGGCCAACAGGAAGGGTAGCTGGAACAAAGCGAGAATTTGCTACAAACGATGTGCTTGCCGCTGGACTATCTGGATTTAACGCACCCAGACGAGCTAATGGCTTCCTCTCAAGCATAACCATAACAAACAATGATAAAGGAGGAAACAAGGTAACAAAACCGCAGTTCATCGCACAATGATGCAGGGTGAAGATTTCCAAGTTCAATCGCGAAAGTAATCGGTGGTTACGATTAAATTGACAATGTAATCGACTACGATTACATGTCGTTTTTAGCCAGTTCAATCGATTACGATTACTCAAAAAACTGCAATTGATTGTAATCGATTACGAGTACCCTATGTCTGCTTGCACATACGATTAATAACATTCTAGTGCCTTGTTATTTTGCATAACATGGTATGAGACTAGGACAGTTTTTTCTCTTCTTTATTCTCACTTGAGGTGATGTTTTTGTGGCGTAATCCTTTTGCACGTGGCAAGGGTCATGGCAAGTTGTTCCGCAGTGAACACTTTGTTGTGACCATGTTATTGTTGCAAGAAGATATGTAATGTTGTGGTCGTGTAATGGGCAAGGATGGTTCCGTTCTTGGAAATACTTACAGTGCTATATCACCTACCTACAGTGTAAAGTGAACTTAATGCCGAAGTTGAATCCCACCTCTAAATTTTGAAAGAAGAAAAGGAGCGCTATTTTGTGTTTGTGGTTTTCACTTTCTTCAAGATTAGATTATACTGTAGAATTTGGTTGGTGGAAATAGAAACAACGCTCCTGTCATGTAGGGACTTTCAGCACCTGAGTTGCAGATTCCGCAGCTTTGGTAAAAAAATCAGCAATGTTTCCAACATCTTCATCATCCAAGACAGCTGCGTTGCTGGTCACAATATCAATTTCCGACAAGGCTTCATTCAATTTTTCCTCACTTGCAACAACATCTGCAATGTTCTGCAATAAAACAGTAAATGTGAGCACACTATCTGAAACGTTCTACACGGCATTTTCAGGTCCCCTTGCGCTATCTTGCTCTGCACTGTGAAGCTAGTTTTGAAAACAATGCAGGGAAAACAAACTTCCCCTAGAGGTTGTTAGGCTTGAAAACGTCAGCCACGGATAAACAAAAATCTACTCATACTTTCGCTGCAACTTGTTTCATTTACAATCAAAGCTGATGCAGTAATTGCTGCACACGCCATTTTGTGTTGCTTTGGACTTTCCTGTACCTGCGACTGGTGCGTGGTGCTCATTTGCGCCATATACAGTAAAATTTTTGTTGTACAGTAGAACGTGTCGAATTCGCCATCGTTCAATTCGTCATATCGCTTAATTCGTTACTTTTACGTCGGTCCCGGCAGAATTCCTATCTTTTGTGTGCTTTTCTGTTCGTCTTTTTCTTCAATTTGCTCAATGCGTCACCTCTTTCTATCCCTTAGAAGCGTTTTGTTCGGCTAATTCGTCATTTGCAGTTTCGCGTTTGATGTCTAAGCAGCTCGTACGTGTGGGAATTCAAACAAATTAAGGATCTTTATCTGAAAAATATTGCACCTTGCAATTTGTTGATCAAATTTATACACCAGGTGCGAAGCGTGACCTGACTCACCATTGAGAGAACGCGGGAGGTCTTTGCAGTTTGTTAAAGATTCAAAAGGTTCTAGATTAAATGGAGGAGTGCAGATAGAGTAGAGGAATTGATTGTTGTATTCAGCCATAACGTCATAAACTTGTATTTTACTGCAAATAAGAGCACTTTGTATACGAGTTACTATGATAAAATATAGGAGCTTCCATGGTAGAGTTTTCACCTGTTTGCACAATTCGTCACATCGCCTAAATCGTCACTTTTTTCTAATCCCCTAGAGGTGACGAATTAGGCAAATTCTACTGTTTTCAAAATGATCGCCGCATAAATTTTTGGTATTCACGAGTGACGGAACAAGGAGATTGATAGTCGTATTGGTAAAGCAAACGCAGATCTGGGTTAACTTTATCGCTCTGCGGTCACAAAACTGGAGCTTTCAAACACTGCAAGGCTGTCACATTTTGAATCAATCTTCGTTCCGATACTAACCTATGGTCATTAATCTTTGGAATGACTGAAAGAGTGCTATGTCAAGTGCAAGCAGTAGGGATGGGACTTTTACGAGGATTTCAAGGCGCGACACTTCGCAACAAAGTGTGCAGTTGTGAAATTCGTAAAGCAATGAATGTCGAGTCACGTCTCCTCCGAATCGAGAGTTCCCGGCTATGTTGGTTCGTCTAGGTATCCATAATTTCCCAGCAAAGATTGGCGAGCCAAGTACTGCTGACTGTATCCACGGGAAAGCGACCCAGAGGTCGTCCAATAACCAGGTAGAGTGACTACAACTCCGAACATGCTTGGCCCGGTGTTGGCGTGGAGCCAACAGATCTATCTGAGATTGCTGATGATCGTGAGGTTTTCCGACACATCCCGGTGCTGCTGTCCCTGCGACTCTGCCCAGAGGAGAGGGGGGATGAAAATTAGTATAAAAAATATTTTCAGGTAGTATCAAAAAAATTTCAGCAACGTCGGATGAAGGAACCATATCTATAGCAGGTAAGCAGCGAAGAACCAATCTTAAAGTGTCATTCTTGTCGTGGTCTTTTATCATGCCAATTTTGTTAACTTTTCGCATAACACTTTGTGTCAAATGAAAGTAGCAACCCGTAACTGTTGCACTTGGAAGTGCTGATCTAAAAGCCTTTATCGCTACACCCTCAAAGTCCAGCACAGTGATTCTTAAACTGGGGGGCGCGCCCTCCAAGGGGGCGTGTAAGGTTCATAAGGGGTGCGCGAAAAAGGTGAAAATCTCCACGAAGTTGATCTTAATACGCTTTTACAATCACCCTTTTGGACAGTCAATTACGTTTGATTGCCGAAAATGCGAAACCATGTATGAGTGCTTTAATTCGCCATAATATCTCTATTTTCACCAAAATGTTAGGTCTGCTGCAGTTGAATCACAATCAGAGTTCAGACCGGTCAAAATACACCACTATGCCTACAGGCTACAGAGTACAAGTACTTAGTATAAGCACAGTGCTTTTAGTATTATTCCACGATGTGTTATGGTAGCAGTTGCCAAAGCTATACTGCGAAAGTAAGCTAATGTGATATTAGTTAGTCCCTTACTATGAAGAAGCTAGTGGTGCTGGATAAAGTCAATCGTCAGCCAAAAGTGAAGTGAAGGCAATAATGCGAAAATTCAATTTCAACTATCAGTATCATCGAATTAACAGTTAAATTTGCGTTTTCGTATAAATCTTAACCATGTTTTTAGCATCAATTTCTAGCATAGATAATCAGGTGTTTGCAGTAATTAGGTTCTCCAACTTTATTGACACAAAATGAGTGGAAAAAAGCGTAAATATTACAAAGATTATCTGAAGTAAGGCTTTATAGATACCACAGTGAGTTATGGTCAAGTTGTACCACAATACATGATGTGTTTTGAAACTCTGAGCAGCGATGCTTAGAGACCAAGCCTTCTGAAGCATCATCTTCAAACAAAACACCCTGGTCATCAAGGCAAACCTTGGGCTTTTTTTTAAAGCCAGCAAGACTCTTTCAAAGACATGAAGATCAAGATTGCCAGTAGTGATCGAGTGTTTTTGCCACTCGTCATCTGCAGAAGTGGCAGAACGTAGAAGCATCTTTCGAAATCGTTCACATGATTGCTAAAGAGAAGGAACCCAACAACCGTTCATGTTCAAGCATCCAGCCTTGTGTTGGGGAGGCGAACAGCAAAAAGCTTGCAAAGATTTCTCTTGTTGATTCTGGCATTGAAATATGCATCGGTCAGCTCACAAAAGATATTGAGTGCCAGGTTCTCGAAAAGATACACGCATCACCTTTTCTGCTATTCAAGGTAATGAAACAAAACAGCTGATCTTGACCAACTGGCTCAGTTGCTGGTCTTTGTTCGCTTTGTTGGACTTTCTTCAGTTGAAGAGGAAATGCTGTTTTGCAGACCGCTAGAAACTACTACTGAAGCAGATGTATTTCAAGTTGTCGCCACATGTTTTGACAACAGTGGCATGAAATGGGAGAAACTTGTGGGTATCTGCACTGA
>Ga0210059_1005204_pt1 | contig 20931 bp, 16 predicted proteins | sample Ectturendosymbi2_FD_188042 | JGI IMG/M metagenome (GOLD analysis project Ga0210059, IMG submission 188042) | Ecteinascidia turbinata endosymbiont from Florida, USA - Sample 2 (SPAdes) (version 2) | ecosystem: Host-associated > Tunicates > Ascidians > Unclassified | place: Key West, Florida...
CCATCCTTTACTCTTCAACTTCATTCGGTGACACCATGCATCTGGTTGGAAACAACTCATCCATGCAACCCACCCAATTATGGTCTGTGGGTAACTCTACTTTTCTTCATGATGTATATTTATAAACATTGTTTTCCGCCCATGCTACTTGTTTTTGCTATGAAATGTTGTATTAAAACGCCTTGCCCTCTGCCTCATAGCCATTATTGCTGCTTACTTTCTTCACCTGTGTGCTTGCCTCACCTGCTCATCTGTACATGCCTCATCTCTTCACCCATTGCTTGCCCACCATCATCTGTGTTATGTTGATGTCTACTGCGTTTTTTGTTTTTATTTTTGCTATATGCTACATTTCTTTGTGACTCCATTTTGGATTGTTTGTGTACATATTTTTGTCTGATTGGTTTTTGTGCCTCTCCATTATTTTGTCCATGTTGTTTTCATTCTGTTGTGTCTGTTTCATTGCCTAACCAAAAAAAAAGGGTCAGTTTGTCATCCAAACGGCATGGGTCTTGTGGTGTAGCAGTTATGCGCTATGTGTACGGTTATGCGCTAAGCAAAATAACCGACAAACAATCAGGTCAGAAATGTCGCAGAGGTCTGAAATTTTGCTTGACACCGGCTCACATAACTTTGATCAAGAAGAAAGCCAGGTTTGAAATCTGCAGTCAAATAAAATTTGTTGAATGGTTTCGACGTTGCAGATATTTTTTTTTCAGAGTACTGTACATCACATGTAATCAACCTTGGTGCAGGTTATGATTGCTGAGTAGGCATTTAGAACTTTCTGTTTCTTGATTGTGCTGTAAAATGAATGAACCATGTGAGAATCCTACTAATCCAAGTGATGATGTTCCTTCAGTTTGTGAACCTATTTCATCAGCTAAATTGAAGATTTCTTCTGTAAGTCAAAATGCTGTTTGGTTTTGTAGATAAATACGAAGTGTAGCCTAGCATGCTGATAAAACTTCGAAAGTCAGTTAAAAATGTTATCACAATAATGCACAAATGTATGTGGCTAGTGAGTGATTCACTTTTATGAAACAAGGATGTATAGGCATGACATTTAAGATGCAAATTGAGATGAATCTATTTGTTAGGCTATGTTTTCAGGCCAGATAAACAATATACAAACAGATATATAGTGGTTTCGATCATTTTTATTGTGTACTCAAGCAATTTGTTTTGTGATGTGCTATGTTAAGTTGTAATGATTTTTACGACTGTCATTGTATGCTAGTACAGTTTTTTGTCAGTTCTGCGTATCATAACTAAATCAACTTTTGTGGGTTTGTTTTTTTGACTGGATTTCCTTGCTGTTGTAGGCTTTGTTATAGGTGGTGGCTGCAGAACCACCTGTGGATCTTTGAATTTAAAACCTTATTCGACCACCTCCTGTAACATGACACTAATGCAGGAGGAGAATGCAGTCGGCTTGGTAGAAACATACAGTGGTAAACGCAAAACGTTAAGCCTAAAACCTAACCAAAACCCTAACTGTAGCCTTAACACTAACCTAATGTTAACCCAGTGGTTCCCAAATTTTTTTGTCCACAGAACACTGCAAGGTTATTTGAAGTGGACAAAGAACCCCTGCCTAAACTTCTAAGTAAACATAAATGATTTTTTCACCCAAATTGCTGCTATTACACAGCCTGGAAAACAAAATACAGCTCATTGCAATGACACTGCTTATCATAATGAGCAAAACAGGGAAAAAGGAAAGCTAGATCAAACGATATAGTGGCTACCACACGCCCAAAGGGTTAAAGGACATATCAGCATTGACAGTTATTGTTTAGGCAGTGGCTACAGATACGCCTGTGGTTTTTGAAATTAGGAAGCTTATTAATACGCCACCTGTGACGTAACAGTAATACATGACGAGAGTGTAGTAGGCTTAGTAAAAACGAACTAAACGTAAAAGAAAAACCCTAAACCTAACCTTAACTCCTTGGCGTCTTCTAGGATTCAGCGATGTTCATAAAAAAAACAGCAGTATTCGGTTGCCTTACCAACGCCCTAGCTCCTTCGCTGATTGCGCTAGAGAGCTGTTCAACGGCTCAAACGGATCGGCCAGTCTAGTATATTGCACTCGAAAAAAATTTTTTGGCGGGATGCAGCCTGGGATGATGGGATGATCTCGCCTGCGGAGATTCGCTCAATTCCCTGCTCATCACCAAAAGCCCTTGGAACTACTGCTGGTTACTCGCTGCACGAGAGAGCCACACTACTGCCTAGTCAGCAGAGATGAGAGGACTGTCATATTTTGCAGACCAGATCCAGTATTGAACTTTTAAAACTCAGTCCAAGGTCCAAAATATTAAAAAATACATATTTTTAATGACAAAAATTATGCAATTTTTTTCCATTAATGCAGTCCAAAATTCTGAAAAATTTTACAGTTTGGATCTAATCCAAAATCAACCAAATTGGTTGTAGTCTGGATCCAGTGCAATCCAAGTCCAGTCCAATGCTCATCTCTGCTGGTCAGAAGCATTCGCAATTGCCAACGTTGGAAACCTGTTCAGCCCTGATGGGCTCTGTATTGCAATCACCCTCTGAACCAGTGCCAAAATCTTTGAAAGCACAAAATGCCACTGTGTCAAAATTGTTGATGAGGTAGGACTCCATGGCCTCTCCTGTACTAAAAATGCAGGCTGCTTCCCAAGACATTCATCCATCAAGTCTGTCCTCAAAAAGGTCGTTGACCCACATTAATCTCTCCTCTACCTTGGAGCTTGTCAGCCAGAGAAATGACGGAAGGAGGCTGGATGGATTGACTTTGGGTCCCTGGTACAGAGGCCTAATCCTAGTATGGGATGTAGCAGTTATGGACACTTTTGCTCAAGGGCACTACAAAGACTGCCTGACAGGCTGGTTTTGCTGCTACAAAAGCTGAGGATGCAAAATGCCAAAAATACCATGACCTCCAAAGCAATTACCATTTTCAATCAGTGGCAATGAGACCACTGGTGTGTGTGGCAAGTCCACTGCCCGTTTTTTGAGTGGTCTTGCAAAGAAACTTGTTGATGTGTCTGGTGACCCCAGCGGGTGCCAGTGGCTCCACCAGCACCTGTCCCTGGCCGTGGTCAAGGGAAACGCTGCCAGCATATTGGCCTATGTGCAAGTGAGGGCTGGGTTCAAGTAAGTAATTATATACTTACTTGGAACTCTTGTTACTTGATTAAGTAATTTTTCCATTACTTGGTATTTCAAATAATTTCTTTTGGAAAAGTTTAAGACTTTAGAAGCCATATCTGTTGCTGTAAACACAATATTGTACAAGACATGCATCATCGCATATAAAATAGGCAATTGAAGTGAATAGATTTCTTGCCTCTGCTGAGCGCTTGTGAGTCACAATTGTTGATTGTCATCGTGAAGCGATTTGGAGCTAGAAGCTCATTCCAATAAATTGAATCGCAGTGAACAGGTGTGAATCTGTCTGAGCAGTTCAACAATAACTAATAAGTCATTTTAGTAATTGTACAATGTCTGAGTCGAGCAATTGGAAAGAGTGTACTAGAAAGCAGGGTTTGTGGAGTTGGAGGTTTTTGGGTGGAGTCGGATTCTTAACAACACTGAGAGTCAGAGTCTGATTTTTTTGTCCGACTCGACTCTGGATGTCCAATGGGATCATTTTTTACATCACACTCTAAAATTGGGAATTCCTATTGAAATGATACAATTTCTTTGAACCTTTTGTTGAAACAGAGATTTGCTGTGACCACAATTTCCATTGATTTTGACAGCCAAATTTCATTCCCTTTATGTTAAGGAGTTAGAATTGTGAGTCAAAATCAGAAATTTTTGGAAGTCGGAGTCAGAAATATTGGAAAGTCGGAGTCAGATATTTTACCTCCCACTCCACAACCTTGCTGGAAGCGATCAGAAGTGTGGAAGCATGTGTTAGTTAATGCTGGAATTGATTCTCTAGTAAAGTGCAAATGCTGTACAGTGTACTGCGTTGTAGTAAAAGAGAAGACAAGCACCATGCAGATTGAGGGAGTATCCAGACTTGCTAGATACTCAGAATCTCCAGATTATTATGATAAGCTAGTGGAAACTTCGTTGTTGAATTATCCCAGGAAAAGGGACCTTGCCAAAATTGGTAACGACATTTACCAAAGACTTTCTGCATGAGCAGCTTGATTCTAATAATTGCAATATAAATGTTGATGGTGCACGCAGGAACACCTCAGAAAAAAATCAAAAGCAGAAGAACTAAAAACGTTTTATTCAAAACAAAGGCCTTTCACGGAAACCAAATCCAGGAAAACAGCCTTGCTCATATCAAAAAAGAATTGTCGTTTTATGAAGAAACTAAACAATGCCCTGAAAGTGCTTAGAAAATTGAAATTCTGCCTTGATTGCATTTCACCTTCAGTGGAATCTGAAAGATGCTTTAGTGCTGCCGGACTGTTCATATCAAGGCTTAAGTGTTTATTGGGTGATGAGATGCTTGATAGTTTGTCATGCGTGAAGTTATTTACGAAATAAGTAGTTATTCACCCACAATGTGATTTACTAATTGTAATGATTTTTATGTGCTTGCATGTATTCAAGTCTAACTATTGATTTTCCTGATTTACTTGAATTACTTAAGTTATTTGTTAGGAATTACTCATGTCTATTACTTGAACAATGAATTTTTGTTTACTTGAACCCACCCTAGTGCAAGTTTGATCTGACATTATCTGTTCTTTTTTTTAGTTGCTTTTAATGTACTGACCAGAATCGCTGACTTCCACTTGCCCCTATGTCAGTGTGTAGCTATTGCCTTTCGAATCCTTGTTCTTTCTGTAAGTTCAATTGTTCCCTCAGTTGTGCAGTGTTACCTTGCGCATTGGATAAATATCTGGTCAATTGCACAGCCTATTATGAGACTACAGTATGGTGCTATGTTTTTCACATTGCTTGAAACCTCAGAGGCATAAGAGAATAAAAAAATAATAATAATAAAATCATACCTCAAACCAGTTCTTCTGGCTTGTGTTGGTGCCAGGTTTAGGTAGTAGAATTGTTGTGGGAGAGTAAGTCACAGCCATAGCTCTATTTTTGGTTAAATGTAAATGCATTCTTGGTTTAAACTGATTAAAATTTTCTAGCAACTTTGCTGATATAAACTAGTGATTCACATATGCATAAATGTTGCATGTAGTAACCTTTCCATCCTTGAACTTCTTGGTTTATACAAGGATTTTCATAAAAATTATATAAACTAGTCTTTTCAATGTTGATTAAAGCATGCATTCAGCAGGTTGACGCAACCCTTTACATTAAAACTTTGAGAGACAATTGATTGTTTGTTTTGCAGATTGTCAAACTTCAGGTTGAAGAAAATGAGATAGTCTTAAGTAGTGGTGGTGAAGATGATGAGGTAATTGTTTTTGTATTGATAAAATTATGTTTTGCAGCATACACGTTTGCATGTTATATCACAGATTCAACTGGAATAAGAACTGAGGATGCATAATTTTACATGAAATCGATTTCCTATTAAAAATTTGCGGATCAATTGCTAGCTTGCCCCAATTGTGGAGAGTACATACTTGAATATAGATATGTGCAAGTTTGAATCATCGCAAAAAGATTAAAGCAGAGTGTAGTCGGCTTATTTTTTAAAAGCATACAGAAAAACTAGTGCTTTTAACTGTCATATCACATATTAGACATTTTTTGCAGAACTTGATTGTCACCTGAAGGGAAATGATAAAAATCTAATAAAATATATATTTGCAGTATTTAGAGCAGCTATGCCCAAGCGATATGCCTTTTTAAAAAAATATTGTCATGAAATTGAAAACTTTCTTTATAATTCCATTCAATTTGAAAACCAGAGTTGCGTGATCCAGGGATCTTACTTGATTTGATACAAACATAGATATTATTTCTGTACATATTGACAGTTGTTTTTGCTTCAAATTCACCCATACATTATTGGGTGCTACTATAGCGTGAGGTCTACTGCCATATGTTGCCTACCCAGGTGCAGCCTGAGGTCTATTGCGTCAGTTGCCATAGTGTAAGGTGTGAGGTTTCTATAGCATGAGGTGTAAGATCTGGTACATTTCCATAGCGTGAAGTGTGAGGTCTACCGCCATGTGCATAGAAAAGGAAGCAAATGGAGCTTTTGAAATAGTTAACATCGATTGAGGGTACTGCAAAATGTTGCTGAAGGAGTTTTATAGAAGAGTCATTCTAACAGTAGAAGCAGCATTCGCCTTTTTAAGAGAACACAATCTCTTGGATACAGTTCAAGAAGCAGATCCATGCCATAAATGTGGTTCGGTTATGCAGGAAAACAGAAAACATAATAGAGGAGGAGATTTCAAGCCTGTGTTACGTTGCCCTTGAAAGGGGTGTCAAACTACACGGCCTGTTCGTACGGAAATACATTTTTCCATTATACGGACATGAACAACAAATTGCACTGCAGCCTGAGCCTGTGTGAAATATTAGAATTAATATTTCTCTTTGTATTGGACATACCAATGTCCACAGTAACGACTCTAACGGAAAAATCTGCTAATACTGTAACTGACTGGTTCAACATGTGCCGAGAGGTGTGCACATCCATAGTTTCTCACCAACGACGAGGAAAGATGGTCAGAACAACAGATAACCCCCTCCAAATTGAGAGGCAAGATTTGCTGGTCGATGGAAGTACAAACGAGGAAGGATGCTGAATGGAGACAACGCTCCTCTCTCTGAGGACTGTGATGCACATGAAGAAGACAACAGAAACCATGGGCGTAGAATTGATGGGCCATGGGTTTTTGGTCTTAAACAAAGCTCAGACTGTCTGTACTTTTGGGTGGATGGTCGTGATCGCAACACTCTTCTAATCCCTATTATTGAAAGGGAATGTGCATATGGTTCGGTTATTCATTCAGATGAGTGGCCTGTTTATAGCAACCTAAATGCCTTGGGTACCAGCATTCTACAGTGAACCACCAGCAACATTATGTGGATCCAGCAACAGGAGCACACACACAGGCAATTGAGTGATCGTGGTTGGACACTAAAACGATAATACTGAAGAGAATGCGAGGTGTTGGTCATCAGCTGTTCCATTCTCATCTTGATCATTTTTGCTGGAAGCAGATGAGAAAAAATTCCAATGATCTATTTGTGTCATTCTTAGAAGATGTACGAAATGTGTATTGCTAGAGTAAATTATGGAAATATTATTTTTAACCTGTAATGCAGAGGTAGATCTCACGCTATAGTGCCAACGGGAGGTAGATCTCACGCTATAGTGCGGTAGACCTCACGCTATAGTAGCACCCATTATTGTCTGATACGTACTTCAGATGGCATTATTTTTGTTTTGTCAAATAATCAGTTACGTAGTCAAGACTAATCTTTAATATCGAGACCTTGTTAAAACTTCGTGACTGAAACTTGAGATTTCAAAATTTGTGCATTTTACTGAAATTTTTCAAAAAATTATCATTACCACTGTAAAGTTGAATTTTTTCAAATTTCTGGCATTTTTCCAATCTGTTTTGGTTGTTTCTTACTTACTAATACAACAGAGAAAAAACTCGTTGAATTACAAAAGTTTTACAAGGCCATATCCTTGCAATATTGACAGTTTCAATATTGACAAAGTTGTTGAATCAAAAAAGTTGTTAAATTTATTGACTTCCAAAAATTGCCATCTTTTTATGGTCCGACAATATTTCATGGTTGCCCTTATGCTCAACATGCATGGTACAAGCAATTCAACAGCAATGAAATTCTTCCCAACATCAACCTCATGTAGTATACAAGGTAAATGAGCTGTAAACTATTTATTTTGTGTCTATAGACAATAGTGTTGCAACCTCTCCGGTGGTGTTGCGTTGATTGTGTGATTCACCACGAATGGGATATGCGTGAAGAATAACACCATTATATATGTAGCGCGAGCAAGCAATAGTAAGAGAGATTGCGAGCATGATCTCTATTGTTGCTTGCTGCCACAGTGCGAAGCTTTGCGCACATACCGCTTGGGATTTCTGATCGCAACAATAGCAGCATTAATAGAGCTAATTTCCTCAAATCTCTTCATTATTGTTGTTATTGATCTTAAAGAGACATGGTAGTAGCCATGGACTGATTTTGGCCATGGTTTTCAATAGAACAATGAAGGTAGCTGCATTAGTATCCAGCAAAAATAATCTTTTTGTGGCTAAAAAAATGAAGAAATTACATTAGGATGCATAAATTGTATTGAAGCATACTTGTTCCTGGTCAACATCTTGCACTATGGCAGTGCACTATGTATTGTTATACACAGCTGCAACAATTTCTTTTCTAACATATGCTTTTGGGTTGATAATTAGTTGAAGTTTGCACTACTAAAGAGTAAGTGCAAACGGGACTATTCCTTTCATTTTATTGTGTTGGATGAAAGTGGTGGTCATTTTGTGTACCCTTGTTAGCATAAGTTTGAAATAGTTTAGTGAAAACTAGTGAAGTTAGAAATAGTGAAATTTGATTTCACAGATTGGCCACACAATGCCACAAGTACCCTTGTTTAATCTTTCCCTGGTAAGTCTCTTAATTTTTTGAAGGCATAATCTTGTTTGTTACCATTTGGCAGTTATGATTTTATATAACATTTTATTTTTTTGCATTTTGGGGAGAATCTGATAGATAGAACACCACCTCAGAAAAAAAATTAATTAAACAAAGCTCATAAAATACAGTTTTTTGTCTGTTTATTATACATGGAATTACTATGATCAAACTTTTGAAAACTGTTTTATCTTCAACATACTATCAGAAACATGTATCATGTCAAACAAATGAATAAAAGTTGAGCTTAAAAATTATTATTGAAACTTGCTCTAGTGCATATATTAATTATGAGTCAAAATCTCCTTAGTTAATTAAAATGATAAAAAGCATATTGAATAGGTAAATAAGCAAAGGTGTCCTGAAACTGTTGCGGCCAGTGGCCTAACTATATGGACAAGTACGTACGGACTAGAACCAGTGGTTTGTAATAGACTGTTCACTGAGCCATACGGCTGGGCACAAACTGTTCACATGTTCACACAGCGTTTTACGTAACACATGACTCAATATTCATGCCGTTTGTTGAATGCGTTTTTCTGCTTTCCTTTCTGTGCATGTATTTATGATCTTGCGGAACCTTTCTGGAGCTCTTTTTGTCAGTGAGCGTGAGCGAGTTGTCATCTGCCTGATCCATTAACTGTTTTCTGTGATATGTTTGCTGCTGTATGGTCGTAAAAGACAAGTCGCTGTCTGTGTTAATGGTTGATAGATGTTGCCGTTTTGCGTCATTAAAACCAGTGCAGAACTCGAGGCAATAAAGTGTACAGTGTCACCTCTCAACTCCCCTGCCTGTTTCGTGTCTCTAACAGCAGCGAGCCTGAGTAACGCCTTCATCATCGCATAGGACAGCATGAATCAGATTCACAGCTCGTGCTTGTGTGTTACAGAGTGAGAGACATGTCAACAAAATGCTCCCCCTTCTATCTTTAAGCGGGAGCCGTGCTCCAAGTGCTCTCACCGGCGAAGCCTCGTACGAGGACCGTAAGCTTTTGCGCATGACGCAGTTTCGAACTCCCTACCATGCCGTGCCCCGCATCTCCACCATTAAAAAAGCGGCTTGCCTGCGCACTTAGGCACTAGGCTAAAGGAAGCTCCCTGTAGCTTTCGTGCTACTAGGGATGCTATGCTTAGCGCGTCGCATGTAGCAGCTACTGCGCTGCTACAAAACCAAAAAAATCTTCATCTCTATAGCTTTCAAATAAAACAAGAATCAACTTCATACCAGTTGACCTTTTCAAGTTATAAGCAATTGAAATATGGTCATGCATGAGCACACACAAAAAGCTATGTCTTACTTGACCTTGATTTACGTAAGTTCAAAGGTCATAAGGAAAGTGCCAATGATTGATTTCTAATAAACACACCTTCTGACACATTCTCACAAATTTCTAGCTAAAAATAGTCACAGACATAAAAGATACAAGGGTTTTTACGTCAGAGCACTAAATTCACAAAAAATATACGCAAAAAATAAATGGGAACACTTCAAATTTCAACCAGCCATAACTTTGCAAATATTGGTCAAATTAAAAAAATCAAAATGTTTTGAAATCAGAAGGATGAGATCTCTCTGCTTATGAAATTTCATGGATTTTGCTCACGGTCAGATATATAGCTCTGGATCGCCTGGCATGGAATAAACCAGGCTTAAAGACTCGAAATATAGCTTAGTTTCCACTAAAAACTTGAGTCAAAAAATTGGCTCTTGCAGTTGTGGCCTAGGATTGGATGACCGCAGTCAAAATGGCCTAAACCAATCCTACTTATTACGTCACCCATAAAAACTCCAAATCTAAAATTCTCCAATTTATAAAAAAATCCAAACTAGAAGACTCAGCGCATCTTTTAAGGGTTTGAACAGCTCTGTAGCAAAATTGACTGGCAAGTTATGGAGTTGCTAATTGACGTAAGAAACATTGTTCACGTGAATTGTCCCGGCTCCTCAAGTGTTAATTCTTTTCATACACTGGGTTTGGGATGTTAAATCTAGGTAATTTCAACTGTCAGGAAGGAAAGTGTGCTTGTGCAAGTGTACATTGAGAAATATAGAATGTATAACTTCCAGAAAGTGGTACCTATGAATTAGGCCAAAATTTGGCCAAATTTTCAAAATTATACAAAAGCCAAAAGATCAAACAATTTTTTCAACCATACCACTTCTAAAAGCAGTCAATTTTTTACAATTTGGTTGCAAAAACACAAGTTCCAAGCTCTGGTTTAAAGTGTGCAGGTATGGGTTACATGTTTGCAGGTGTGGGTTAGAAATGTGCAGTGTGGGAGCAGATAAGATTTCTGAAATCCCTGCTGGTTTAACTTTTGCAGAGTGGGAGCAGGTGAAATTTTTCAACCTACACAGGACTCTAGTACATGATAGTAACACAATAAAGACCGTTGCATTAAAAATGTTGAATTCAAGATTATCAAAATAAAGATACTGTGTATACTTGCACATAAGCTGACTTTAAAACAAAAAAAAATGTTTATCAAATTAGGGGGTCGGCTTATACACGCATAAATCTGTTCTCACACAAACGAATTGACATGACGCCACTGCTCAGATCACACAATATCACCGATGTTATCATTGAGTCATACATACAGCCATAAAAATTGAGACTGCACTACATAAAATTAATTCTGACAAACTACAACTCAATTTTAATATTAATTTTAACTGTACCTCAAATAAAATGCAACAAAATCAAGTCTGATTAAGCACAATGCATTTTATATTAATACTCTTTTGTTGTTAGCCCAAACGACACACCATGATATTTTGGGGGTCAGCGTATATGCGAGATTTTGCAAAATTCCTCATTTTGGGCAGTTTTTTTAAGGGTTGACTTTTACGTGAGTTTGGCTTATATGCGAGTACATACGGTAGGTTGTTGTTTTGTACATACTAGAGTTCTGTGCAGGGCAGGTTAACCTGAGCAGGTTGCAGGTACTCACATTTGCAGATATGTGTGGGAACACACAGAGATTTGTGTTAGAGATCGACCGATATGGCTTTTTTGGGGCCGATACCGATTTACCAGCCATTCATGGACTAATAGCCGATGCTGATATTTCCAAAAATTTTAAATCTTGTTTTCTGCTTCATTATCAAAAATATGTATTCTATACTGTACCTTTTTTTCAAAAACTTCAAAAATCAGGATTTATGAGTTAAAAATTTCAAATTGTAGCAATTTCAATATTTTGCTATGATTTTTAATTAAACTGATTGAAGATGATACTTTTATTTTGGCTGCGACGGCTGACACATGGTTCATGCTTTCTGCTTGCTTATGAAAATGCACCTGCCAGCGTTGCTGCAAGATAATTGTCTTGACTTGGTTCGTTGTGCTTTCTAGCTCAAGTTGTCTGGATATGTGAAGAATATAACAGTGTTTTGTCACACCTACTGAGGCTGATAAAATCGGCTGTTTTGGCCGATACCGATATATCGGGAAAACCCAAATATCGGCCGATTATAATCAGCCAGGCCGATATATCAGTCTATCTCTAATATGCGTGTGGGTTAAACTTGGTATGGAGCAGATGCTGGGTTGTGCACAGGATAAGACATTTTTTATTTAGGTTACTGAATAAGGACCCAATGCATGTGAAATTCACACGAGTAAGATATTCAATGCTACAGGGAGCTTGTTGTAGAAGGGTGACACAACATTCTCCAGTTGTGGTGAAACCGCAGATTGTAGTGAAACCGCAGATTGTAGTATGCAGCTCTTAGTGAACTTTGCATAAAATACGTAAATCCATTTGTTACGATACCCATTGTTACTGGTTTTGGCGGGAAATTCAAATTCTAGAAGTTAGATGCCAGAGATGAACGGATTTAGGTTTGTCAAGTCCAATCTGACAATTCATTTCAAAATCCAAATCCTGTTTAAATCCAAAATTATATCAATCATGTTCTGCTGAAGGCAAAATAGTTCTACGAAAGACAAAATATATTGTGCAAATATTTTGTTTTAATTCTAAAGCCAAGTGTGGTTTTCACTTATTTCCTAAGCAAAGATATTTGTTGAAGTAATTTAGAAAGTTGATATTGCCTGACTGATTGGATTTTGATTTCTAAATCCAATTCAGGCTACTGACATACTCCATGACTTCATAGTCAAGCCAAACAACTTTTAAAAAATATTTGTGCATGTGATTCATAGTGTAAAGTGTACATCAACTGGTGACTGGTGTGATCAGTAAACAAAGCACAACATATGAAAATCAACAAACACAAAAGTAACAAAATATTATAGATCCACTTAATACCAGGCTGAAGCTTTGCCAATTTTGAATCTGGAGAGCAAATCTAGTTGTGTAAAATTTTATTTCTTAGTCCCAGTTTCCAGGGAGGGGCAAATGCCCGTTTTGTCCCTCCTGTGGGCGCCCGCTAGTGTTGACAGAGAGCTGTGGCAACAAACAGTGACACTGACTAATTTCACTTCTATCTGTTTTACCTGGTCGGAAATGATCATGGCCTTTGCAGGTTTGATGGATGCTGTCATGAGCACAGCAGCACTAATCACATTTTCATTGCACTTGTGCTCCGCAGATGACACATGCACTCTCAAAAGTTTTTTCTTAGGGTGAAATGACCTATTACTTAGTTTGCAGTGAGCACTTTCAATCTCGTCCATCACAACCTATTCTGCTAATGAAAAGTTGTTTTCCCATTCCCCCTTTTACTTTTTTATCATAAGCGACATTCCATGAAGCCATTGCAAATAGTTGATCCATATATACAAGAAACCAACCAATGGACTTACTAGGGTTTCTGAGTCGGAGGTAAAATATCTGACTTCAACTCCGACTCCCACCTTTCTAAAATTCCTGACTTTGACTCCCGACTCCAGCCTTTCCAAAATTTCTGACTCCCGAATCCAACTCCTTAACGTGAAGGGAATGAAATTTGGCTGTTAAAATCAATGGAAATCATGGTGCACAGCAAGAAATCTGTTTCAACAAAAGTTTCAAAAGAAATTGTACCATTTCAACAGGAATTCCCCAATTTAAGAGTGTGATGCAAAAATGATCCAATTGGACATCTGGAGTCGGAATCAGACAAAAAAATATGTTTCTGACTCCCAGTGTTGCTGGGAATCTGGCTCTATCCAGAAACCTCCAACTCTTTACGACTCTGCAACCCTGGGACTTACCTCACCATGCCCAACAAACCACCATCAACATACTATTTTGAGCTAATCAGTGTAAGTTCAGCAACTGCATTCAGGACATAAACTTCAGATTGGAAATTTGCTTGGTTGATTACGATAACAGTGATAACTATGTATTAACACTTACATTCTCTAGAGGTCTGGAATTTTACACTGGGTAATTTCGACTGTCATGAAGGGAAGCGTGCTTGTGAGAGTGGATACAGAGACTTTTTGAGTGTTTTAATTCAAGAATCTGGTATCACATGCATATTAGGCCAAAATTCAGCAAAATTTTCAAATAGGCCAAAAGACCAAAGAAAATTTTTGTGGCCAAACGGCTTCTGAAAACAGCCAAATCTTCAAAATTTGACCACAAAAAGATGAAGTTTCCAACCCTGGCTTTAAATTGACAGTTACTTTGTGGGTACAGCTTAGACATTTGCGGGGTGGGTTCAGATAAGATTTCTCAAATTCATGCAAGACAGGGTGGGTTTGAATTTTGCAGGGTGAGAGCGGGCAAAAATTTTCAACCCATGCAAGACTCTAATGAAAAGCTTACTCGGGCTGTGGCCCATGTGTTGGACATAGCTAATCTAGGATTAGTAAATATTTTTATAGTGTCTGAAATAATATATTGCATCTAAGGATTTTGTGAATAACAAATCTAAGTTTTGAAAACATTATATGATAGTTTATCCAGGTGTGGGAAGCGAGATTTTTCATGAAGAGTTGTATTCATTGTTTTTAGTTAGTGAAGGTTGCTAATAAAATGAAAAACTGCATTTTTGAAATAAAATGTGTACTGCAGGGTTTATTAGCATGTTGAAATGCTGTGGCAGTCTGCAGTACTTTATGATTGTCATATCAATATACCATGCAGTTGCAAGAAACTTGACATGATAACAATATTTGAGTGAACAGCAAGTTATGGTGTCTCCTGTCTACTTTGCTGTGATTGTGGTCTTTTTTCATTCATTCATTACTTACTTCACTATGTTAGCATGTATGGCAATAATTCAGAAAGTGAGTTTAGTACAAAAAAATGATGTAATATGCTTGCAGTAGACTAGAAATATATAATGTTTTTAGCTCTTGTTTTATGAGAAATGACCATCCTTGAAAGCAGTGTTATGGTTGATACTTCTGACATGATCATGTCTGTTCTATGTATTACAGGAGAGAGATTTCAGTGAAATATTGAGAGAAGACAAGTCATGGAAAGCACCATCAGCTGAACTAGAAACAAAAATAAGGACATTGTTAGAACATTATTTTTCTGATGAAAATTTGATTAAGGTGACTCAGAATGAATTGATTTGAGTGATGTTTAAAGTAAATACTGACAAGCTACTGTATTTGTTATTAATTTTAAATTTTACTTCTGTGATAGCCACCATGTTTGCTAACCATACAGCTGCAAGCATATGTGTGTGCATCATATGTCCATTTGCAAACAGCACCTCTCCACTTCCGTGCATATCAGCCACTGCATAACGTAGTGTTAGAAGTAGTTGTACTTTGTATTATGTACAAATTGTTATTAACCATACTGATATAGTGATTTTCATGATACATGCTCTTTACAAAATAATTAACTTCAACGTTACTTTAATAAAAGCATGATATTCTGACAAAGTTTTTCTGTTCAATTGATTGCACAAATAATGTGATCACATTTTTCACAGTCAGCAACTTATTAATTGGAGAACCAGCAGATATGCATTGTACAGTGTTTTCCCAGTGCTAGAAAAAATGTAAATTTCCTGGGAATCTAACTTCAATTTCCTCTGAGCTGTCGTGGAGTTTTCTTAACTTCCTTTCCACAGTTGTAAAAGTTTTGCATGTGAGCTGCACCTTTAACGTTACTGTCTTTTTAAAGAAAAATTATTAATGTTTGTGACCTGATACATCAGATGTCATGAAGCTCGTAGGGTCATTCCACATTAAGTAACCCAATGGGCTAAACCAGTGTTTCTCAACTTTTTAAGACATGGACTATTTTCGGACAAGTATAAATCTTTGCCGACTCAAGATAGACTAAGGCTATGAGAATGATGTAAACACTAGTTTTAGCAAATTCGGTGATCGCCCACATTCACAAATTTCAATGACAATCTTGTCTCTGAGTTTGTTTCACAAGTTTGTTGAAATTCGAGCCTGTAGTCCTCAACGCCCACCTGATGTCGTCTTCTGGTTGAAGTTGGTATCGGTGCTTGGTATAAATAGTTCTGTCGTTGAAAAACAGCTTCACAACAGTATGTAGATGGAAAGAGAAAACGAGCTTTTGTTGCCTGCCGATCAAGACAAATCAAGAGAGATTGGCTTGTTTTGACATCCACTCAAAATTGAGTGAAACTCCACAGCTGTCAACTTTACAGCTCAATCAGCTGTCAGCAATACAATCCATTTCACAATTAACACTTTGGCATCCGCCAGGATTTGGGAATTTTCAGAAAAAAATGCCTAAACGCACGTGGCTTTGTGCAGGAATTTCTCCGGTCTGGTATGCTCTACACACCTGGTAAAAGTCTCAAAAGACACGGCAAGTCTTCTATTCTGCACTTGAAAAAAATTTTTGCTTGGGGGACGCGTTTTTTGTGAGTGACGTCGTAAGTGGAGGACTTTTAGGCCACCTTGACCCACTTTGCCTGGCCCTGGGTGCCAACCTGTTAAGTGGTAGTATTTCGCTGAAGTTTTTACTGGAAACTAGGCTACAATCCGAGTCTATTGATACTTTGGATGACCTGCTGGGATTTCGGGTTCAAAAGTTGTGATGAAACTTAGTAAAATTATTAGACTAATTAGATAATTAATTAATTTGTTTATTTTAGATCATAACTTTTGAACCAGAAACGCTAGAAAGTCGATCAAAAGCTTAAAAGACTCGGACTTGAGCCTAGTTTCCAATGAAAACTTCAGCGAAACACTTTGGCGTAGCAGTTGGGCCCTAGGCCAGACAACATGAGCCAAAATGACCCTAAAATACTTCACTTATGACGTCAGTCATAAAAAATCTGCACCCCCCAACCAAAAATTTTTTTTCGAGTGCCATCTTCTAGACTGGCCGATCCGTTTGAGCCCTTGAACAGCTCTCTAGCGCAATCGGTGTAGGAGCTAGGGCGTTGGTAAGGCAACCGAAAACTGCTGTTTTTTAGGCTGAAATCGAAGTACGAATATATCATAGACCGGCTCTCAAAGTGTTAACCATTAGCTCTGACACTGCAAAAAAGTTTCGCACCCAGTTAAATGTTTTGATGTAATTATGAGAAGGGATATATCTATCCATCTCGGAGAGATGTAGTAAGGCACTCAAAAAAGATTTGGCAAGTGCAGCGCAAATCAATTTCTATCTCTTCTGCAAGTGCGTTTAAGCGTTTAATGCCAAAAATGCTGATATTCTTCTATTTTCAATTTGATGGATCCACAACTGTGTTTTATGTTTAAACGTGACGATGTCTCGGACACATCCATAAGTATTTTACCTTTGCCGTGCATGGAGCTGTTTAGCTGATTCAAACATATAAAAAATCACCTTAGTATAGATATTTGGCAATCCCCTTGCTGTCGATGAATCGTTCAGCAAAGTTGTGATTCTGTTCTTTTAATAACGCACTGCTGTCATTGCGTGGGTCACTCTCTCCAGCATCTTTCCTTATGAGCTAGCAGATGTTCAGATGTCCACTTTGTTCGTCCCCCATCTCACCACACAAAGCACCAAATTAATGAATGCGTAAGGGACGGTTTTTGATGTTATTGACAGCATATGAAATCTATTTAAAAACTGTCAATTCTTCTTAAATTTCTTCGCTGTCTGATTTTTTCTCAGCGAAGAAGACAGTAAGGACGTACATATTTTTGTTTTCCTTTTTCATAAATTCATAAAGCCTTTTTGATTCTTATCATGCCCAAAGCACCATCGGCGCAAACAGACACGTAGTGTTTATGCGAAAGCTGATCTTCCTTAGTGAAGGAAGCCACTTTCTCAAACATTTCTATTCTTGTGGTATGTTTGGCAATGGACAGCAAAAGAGAAATTGTTCCACGTAGTCCTCAGACGCACGGCACCGCACAAACGCCATGAACTGTGCATCATTCCCTAAATCTGTAGTCTCGCGTCTCACCCACCTCTGACGATTTCACTTTGCTTTGCTTTTGCAGCAGCAATTTTTGGGTTCAGAATAGCGACTGAGAGCTCTTGGATGTGCCACTTGATGGTGTTGTTTGAAGAAAAACCATACCTAACTTATTCGCTATGGCATCAGCATCACTGCACATTGTCATGGTTATTTCCCCAGTGATGGTTTGACCAGCCTCTCTCCTGCTGCATAAGGTGCTTTTGCTCTTGCATTTTTCGAAGCAACAGAAAAAGCACGCATTGACTATAAGAGTAAGTTTTTATTCCTGAACAGGCCCAAAACCAGCTTGGGAAATCAGGGATGGCGAAGAGTTTTCTGGGAGGGGCCCAAATTTTTGAAAGTATCTCCAGTGGTTTTAAACTATGTCCAACCCATTTTTCCAAGGGTATAAATGCAATGCGGAATAGCAATTCATTGACTTTTAGCACTGGTTAGGTGCATTTTAATTGCTGTATGAACAAAAACGTTAACTATATAAAGTTGATAAAGTTATTATTGTGTGAGAGCATTACAGAAAACTTGTTTGCTCCTAATGCTTGCAGACTCATCTAGAGCATTCCGCGGGCTCGGGTTGAGAAACACTGGGCTAAACCTTACCCTTTCAGAATTTAAATGAAATTTGGCATACATATTGGTTTTTCCCCCAAACCTCAACTCTAAAATGTTTCATTGATGGGATGATCGATTTCTGAGATCTGGGGGTTTATTTTTTTGAAAATTTTGAGAAAAACAAAGGGGGCGCCTATCTTCAAATAACCATATCTTTTGAACCAGTGGTCCAATCTGGAAAAACAAAGTACCTTTGTAAAGTGAAAAAAACAAGAATTGAAATCTAACATCATTTTTATAATTTGGGTAAATTTTGGGGTGATGACCTTTTGACCTATATTTTGACCTTGAAATTGACCCCGTGGATCAAATTATAACATGCTGATGAGTGATGTCGAACAGATATTGTACCCCTATATGTTACCTGCAATATATCAAAATATGTAATATGTAATATTTTTCATTTTTGGTAATAACAAGTTGGAATATCCATATGTGGACAGTATTGGTTACATTCAAGCCAATCAAATATTACCTTAATACCACATGTACAGTATGCATACTCTACAGAGCACAATACACTATTTCTTTATGATTGCCATTGTTGAAACCCTTCTCACAAACATTTTTCCACATTTCAATCAAAAATGTCTTATCTTCATAACAAAGTTATGTTAATCTAAAAGGATTCCACTTCAATCTGTCGTTCAAGACACATCTTCGATGATTTGCAATGATCACTACCATTGAGAGTGTATTTCCTCAACACATCCTTGGACTAGATTAAAAATAGCTCACAAGTAATTTACATATATAGGAATTGGAATATGGTCTTCCATAGATTCAACAGTTTGTTCAATTCCAAATTATGAAAGGGCAGATGTTGTTTTCCAAATATGTTCTGGTAATACATGACGTGCTACACTTAGTAATAAAATAACATGGCCTAGCCTGGACCGTCATTATTGAAATGTACTATTCAGTCTGGTCTTTTTTCTTTTTTTTTCTCCCTTATTCGTCATGGCATCTGACCAGAAAACCGTATGGTTAATTCAGATGTCTCTATTCTAATGTGGTTTGCTTTCTGTGGCATGATTTGATGTTTGTTTATAGTTGTTCCTAAATAAATTGATACTGATACATTGGTTGCTGGATGAATATATCGTACTTGTAAATCAGGGAAAAACCTGGGGTATTTCAGTTGACTTACCAACCACATAGCTGCTCAGCCAATTGCGCTAGAGTGCTGTTTAAACCCTAAAAAAACTTGGCAAGTCTTTGAGTCTGCAACAAAAAATGTTTTTTGTGGTTTTTGGGTTTTGTTTTTTTGTGAGTGACGTCATAGTAAGGTAGGATATTGGCTGCTGGTACCTGACCTGGGCCCAACCACTAGACGGACAACTTTACAGCATATTGGACTAACAATCTGACAATGACAATAAAAGCCGGTGCTGATCAGGTGAAAACCCGCAATGCATGTGGAGCCTTAAGTGTTAATATATACTGATGTGAAATATTATCAACCATTTCTGTTATCAACTTTAACTGAGTCCAGAACTATCTAAACACACACAGGTGGTGGTCTATGTGGAGAACCTATATCCTTATGATACACGACACCCCCAAGTCTGTAGATAGGGCCCATCATGCAGGATCTAGTCAAAAGCTTGCTTCAAGGCTAGAGACAGGACAAAAATTTGGGTGACCATGTGTGTTACAGCACCCACAGCTGATAATTCTTTTGCAATAAACTCAGCTTACCACATCTATTTAGGCTGTACTAGCCTATTGATCAAGTAAAATGCTTACGAAAGCATTTCACTAAGAAAAAGCTACTGATCAAAGCTATCACAAAATACTCTTGGTGCATTAATTGAATATATTTTGTTTTGATGAGTAATTCCGTGACACGAAATGTCTCAAAAGTTAAAGTTCCAAGTTTAACACTTTGGCGTCCGCCTGCTTTCAGGGAATTTTGGGAAAAAAACGCCTAAACCCATGTGGCTTTGCGCGAGAATATCTCCGGTTCGGTATGCTCTACAGACCTGGTAAAAGTCTCAAAAGACACGGCAAGTCTTCTAGTCTGCACTCGAAAAAAAAATTTTGCTTGGGGGATGCGGTTTTTTTGTGAGTGACGTCATAAGTGGAGGACTTTTAGGCCACCTTGACCCACTTTGCCTGGCCCTGGGCGCCAACCTGTTAGGTGGTAGTATTTTGCTGAAGTTTTTACTGGAAACTAGGCCACAACCCAAGTCTTTTGATACTTTGGATGACCTGCTTAGGTTTCGGGTTCAAAAGTTGTGATGAAAGTTAGTAAAAATATTTGAGTATTTAGCTAATTAGATAATTAATTAATTTGTTTATTTTAGATCATAACTTTTGAACCAGAAACGCTAGAAAGTCGATCAAAGACTCGGACTCGAGCCTAGTTTCCAATGAAAACTTCAGCGAAACACTTTGGCCTAGCGGTTGGGCCCTAGGCCAGGCAACATGAGCCAAAATGACCCTAA
>Ga0210059_1005206_pt1 | contig 20929 bp, 9 predicted proteins | sample Ectturendosymbi2_FD_188042 | JGI IMG/M metagenome (GOLD analysis project Ga0210059, IMG submission 188042) | Ecteinascidia turbinata endosymbiont from Florida, USA - Sample 2 (SPAdes) (version 2) | ecosystem: Host-associated > Tunicates > Ascidians > Unclassified | place: Key West, Florida...
CAATCAATGTTTCAGAAAGTAAATAAAAATGAGAAACGTTGCATTTCATGATATTTTGTATTTGTGACTTTATAACCGCCTGGTCGATCGCGAGTTATCAAAAAATTTTCTAGTCGATCCCAGTCAAAGACAAGTTGGCCACCCCTGCTCTAAATTAAACAATGCTTTACCCTTCCTTGAACTTCACGATTTACGTGCCAGGCCTTTATTCAGTTTCTATTTTCGAAAAGTGTCAACAATGCTATTCTTTCGTAATAATACAGTATTACTGTCCCAGCGCCGGATTTAGATGGTGGGGGGCCTGGGGCCCAGGCGTGGTGGGAGGCCCCAAGTGCGGATACAAAATGTTTAGGTAGGGGAGGATCGATGAAGTCTCTAGTATTTCCACATATCATTACTATTTATGACGTAATCTTGTGACGTCACATTTGTTAACTCAACTGTAACAAAATTTATGATGCAACATGGAATTTAACAATGATTAGCGGTTTGTGAAACTGTTGCAAAACCAGTCGCTAGAAGCAACGCATCTTTTTTTAAATATTTGTTTGAAAAAATTTTGAAAATTTTTTGGAAAAACTTTCTGGGTTATCCAACGGTTTTATCATCTCTAAACGCCAGTCCTCCCTCAGCAATAAATTTTACAACAGAAACCAAACGTTGCAGGCAGAGGCGATTTCCGATATTGTTCGCATTGATTGACCTGACTGGCTAGCTCTGCATCAATTCTTCATAGTGATTAATTACATCTGCGACTAAATGTAATCGTGGCATCTATATGTTCCACTGAATGCTCGTGGCTCCTCAGGCGCTCAAGAGATAACTTCCAGTCGCAGATTCCTTTTTTAATAAGGAAATGCGCACATTTAGTCGTATCGGCGCACATCAGTCCACAAGTGATTTAACACAAGTTTTGAAAGAGGAAAACAAAGCCAGCTTCTGTCAACTACTTCGCCATTGTGGTTTTGGCGCCAAATAAGACTTGTGGTAAATTTCCGTGACAAGTTTCTGTCTTTTCTGTGTTGTTGTGGAACATAATGTTTTAAAAATGGCTTTGCATCACAATGTCAAAAAGAACCTGTTGCATATTGCAACCAATATTCGCGCATTTGTCCGATGTATTGGCTGGCCAGAGGGCCTAGAGACTGATATCGTTGCCTCCAGTGATAGCATCAGCCATCTCATCTATCGTGTTTTTCGATTATACATCTTGACGTTCTTCTGCTACTGCTGCACTGCTGGTTGAACTAGGTCTATTTTCAACGTTATGTAGATCTACATCTATCACAACATGTTCTTCGATTTTCTGCCCTCTTACAGGTTCCACAGAAATGTCTCCGCTGGACTTCACTGCCACTGTAAAATAGTCACTTGAATGTTTCTTGACTTGGCTACAACTTCTTCCTCTCTCATTTTGGCCTCTTTTGTTTTTTTTTACGTATTTTAGAACCACTTGGATTAGCTTTACACCTGTTAAGATGACGATCCCTTTCTGTCCATGTTTATTTATTAATAAGCTCAATAAGGCTGCCACATTTTCATCGCAAAAAGGGAGGACAAGTTACGACTGCCACTTCAGTGCATTATCTACACTTAACAAATCATATAACAATTAGGGTTATTGATAAGTTTTAAGCATTGAAGTAAGACGTCCAGTGTGGACGGTGTTTCAGTCAAAACACACAAAACAAAATCCTTATTTACTTGTCTTATTTAGCCCACAAATATTTTGCAGTTTCCATAAATTTCTTAAAATTGTAAAATCGCCTTTAAAAATATAATGAAACTAATTGCATGAAAGATGTTTTAAATTGCACACCTGCTAATAGAGTAGAAACTGGTTCAATTTGAAAGATTTCTCTTTCTTTTAGGTTTGTGGCTACATCAAGGAAAAGATCGTTCGCCAATAGCGTAATGAGCCATAACGCTGAAGTAAAAGTGTGCAATCATTATTAGTTCGCTAAAGCATTCAATGGTATTGCAAATTGCAAAATATTTTGCCCATCTTTCATGTTCCATCGTTTTATAATAACTTGCATTTGGCTGATGCTCTTTTGCACGAACTCACACAAGGTTTGGTATTGATCAAACAGTTTAGCTTCATCAACAGAAACGTTTCTCTCAAGCAAATACTGCTCTTATGGTTCAACATTTTCCCATTCAGTTGTTTTCAAACGGAGGAATATAGTCAAAGCATTTAAATTCAGCAAATAATGTGGTCCTTTAACCAGATGTACAACACAAGACTTGTACAATACACATACATCTGACATGAATGCTACACAGTCACCATCCTTGCCTTCTCTCAGTCCCTGAGTTTTCTTAGTGCTGATTTAACTTGGCTTGCTATGTGCATCTGCTTGTCTCCATTGACTCCTGACACGATACAAACTCGAAAAATGATGCTTTGGACTTTTCAATATTCCGAACTTGCTCATTAAAAGCAACCAGAAATGATTGCAAATGTCGTGATGTCTTAAACAGAGTTCGCTCAGATAATTTCCAAAAAAAAGTTTCAGAACAGTTGGTTTGTCGATGGACATGTGGTATGAATGTGAAGCTGGGTACATCTGAATCATCTTTGGCAAGCTAGGATAAAGTGATAGCCACCTGGTTATGCTGTGAGAAATACGTTTTTGGCACTCAATATCCACAAAGTTACAATAGTCTTTCACTCTCTTTTGCGAACTTTGCATATGCAACCACGCGTAATTCACTCAGCTTCAGAATCATTTAGTCCTATTCTGAAGAAGGGGTACGTCTGACGATTTGCTTCAGCTTTTGCATTACTGATTTGCTATATAATTACTAGAAAGTACTACACTAAGCTATGTACAATATACTGATCATCTTATCACGGTTCATCAGCAAAGCTACTACAGTACCGATAATGGAGTCAGAAGTCCCTACTCTAATGCCAAAGTCATTGAGATATTGAAAAAAGATTTACTACTGTTATGTACCGATTAATGTGAAAGCATTCCAGCCTTTCCAGCGGAGAATTAACTCAACCAAAACAATGATTAATTTGACAACTTGCAGTCCCTCCCATAAACGAAGCTACGCCACCAGCTCATATTTTGTTGCAGTTGAGTATGGACAGCTTACTCTATGTAATTACGATATATCATAGCCACTGGCGTAACTGACGGGGGACAGAGAGGCGAATTGCCCCCCTGGCAAGATAAATGTAAAAACCGGTCTCCCACTTAACTTATATATCGGTTTTAGCATTCCTTTCGTTTTCAGTAGGTTGTTGTTTTTGTGTGTTTTTCTGATTATTTTCCGGTGATCTAGGGTTTTAGTGTTTGGCCATCCGCATCCGGATTCACCATCGTTTCTCAAATTTTTTCTGAGTGTTGGCTAGTGGGCCCCGTAGAGTGGCCACTGGGCCCATTTTATCTAAGTTTACCGTCCTGGCTTAAACCTTTAGTTACGCCGCTGATTATTGCTATGTAAAATAAGAAATGTAAAAAGGAGGATATTTTTACATTTTTGAATGTCCTTGGAGCTTATTTCATTTCTCATGACAAAAGTGGACATGTACTCCAAAAAGAGGATGCATGGTAGCCCTACTTTAACAATGCTACTCATTTGCAACCTGTGCAAATCTGCGTAAAACAGACGCAAGATCCACCAGTAACGAGTAGAGACGCAAGCCAATCCGTTCTACGTGGCTTGGCCTTGCATTCACTATAGATTCAGCTACCTGGCCGACTTTCAGAAAAACAATAAGTGTATTAGTTGCTTCGTCACAATATCGAATAATATTCAAGTGAAATACTCAGGGTTGTCCATGGGACATATTTATCTGTCTCATTCCCATCCCATAGCAATTTATGCCTGTCCCATCCCATCCCATGGGACGTTTCCCATGGGATTCCCATAGGAATGACATTCCCATGGAAAAGCCTGGAAATACTACTGTCTGGACAACCGATAATTTAATAGTGTCTACAAACAAACTTTCCTCTGTAATAAAAATGACTAAGTGGCACGCACATGTGGCACATATGGCTAAACACATGAACATGGTGGGGGACCCCTGTTTGGTGGGGTGCCCTGGGCCCGGGCCCCTTGGTCCCCCCCTAAATCCGGCGCTGGAATTCGGCACGGTAATTGAAAAAATTTCATAATGACGCATCAACATACTGAAGCAAGAAATTATTTCCCCTAAAAAACGAGGAACCCTCACGAAACCCTGGAACTCACGGAACCCCACTATATGTTTTGCGGAACCCCTGCTGAAGAGCACTGATTTAGACCATTCCGCAGGCTTGCTTATGTCAATGTTTGCTGTTCAACCACTTCTGAAAAACTGAAAACTGAAACATTATAGTTTTAAAATTCTTAACCAACGCACAACCATGCCAAATTAACTTCAATGTAAATCGTAAACAATCTGCATGCAGTTTTGGTTGCAGATACCAGATATGGTTTCGAGTAAGGTTGATTAATTATTAGGCTCAGAACGATCAACGCCTGAGGCGGTTTGTTTCACAACGAAGGTAGTGGTCTTTGTGTGCTAATGTTGCTAATACTTTGAGATGCATTTCCTCAGCTGTTTATAACGCAGGACAGCGGTATAAAATGTAGAAAGTGGCGCAGACTGGTCGAAAGCTTTATTGCCATCTTTCTGTGAAAAAGATGTGCCAATTTCAGATGTTCAGGTTCTCGCAAAGTTAAACAGTCAGAGTTGAGTAGAACAGGGTTGCTTGTTGGTTCAACTGCGTGGAATACAGTAATTTAACATCTGAGACAAAAATTGAAATGATTCTATTGTTGAAGATGAGTCTTGCGAACTTCGTTCTTTCTCGCTGAGCAGTCAAACGCGATATTTCGTGCGCACAAACACATTCTATCGCAGGCTACGGAGTTTCGTACTGTAGATCAGCACGTTCGTTGGCAGAATGATAGACTTTCCACAATGAAACGCCAACACGCGTTCTCACAGAGGTGGGCAGCCGGAAATTTGACTGCGCAATAGTTCTGCTTTCCCCCTTTTTGCTAAAATTTTTCCATCGGAACTTTCACTTAACAAATCTGGAAAAGATTCCTTTCACCCAGGTAAACCCAGTAACATTGCTAAATATCAGGTCTCCACTGTTTTGGTGTAAGAGACCTTCACCAGGCGAATATAGAACAAAACTGTTTTGCGAACAATGAAAGCGATATTCAACTCAGAGTTGTTAACGGGCCTCATTTCGAAGCCCGAACCCGGCCTGAGCCCGACAATTAATTTTCAAGCCTGATTTAAGCCCCAAAGCCAAATTTACCGAGTGAGTCAAAATATGAGCAACGGCAGGTTAATGGTGGCGTAGCAAAGTAAACATGACTAAATAATTCACCACTAAACTTTTTTTATTGAATTTAGTCAACCTGATTGCTTCAACAGTCAGTGGTGGGTTTAGGGTTGGGGGGGCCCGAGGCAAGACTAAAAAGGGGGCCCTCTGATGACGTCATAATACTCATCCAACCGTGATAATCACTTTTGATTTGCCTCAGACACGGCTACCCAAGGGTATGTTCCTCAGACTACGGCACAGCTGAAATAGCAGAGGGAGAAAATGCAAAAGGATGTTCATGATACACAACTTTGAAAACACTGAAAGTTGGGAAGACAAGGCTGGCAACACATAAAAGTTAGACAATAGCAAGTAGGCATCGCCCCCACTTCTTTAGATTCGCGCCCCATTTCTCTGCATTCACCATCATTAAATTACAAAGTTTACCACTTCGAAAGCTTTCACACCTTCCATTTTACTAGTCAGGCTTCGATTAACCTGTGACTTCAGGCATAGGCTAAATCAAACCACCTAAAATACCTGAAATATCTGCAGAAAAAATGAGTATTCATAATACTGAAAAACTGCCATTTCTGCTACGTGATAAGAAGCATGAATGTAGGCTTGCTTATTAACAGTCTTTGCAGCGCAACAGCAATAATACAAAATGACTTCATGAACTAAGAAGAAAATGTCCTATAAATTAAAAAATTTAGTTTGGTCCATGCTATAACAATTGCGTATTGTCTTATTTTCTGATGGAAATGTTCACTAAGGTACAATTTTCATAAAATTATCAATATATCAAATACGTCAATCTCTAAAAATCATCATTTGGTATAAAAAATTTTCATTTGGTATAAGTAGGCCTATTTGCTCTCATTTGATAGGGTCTTTGCAGAACTTTTTGGAAGAAATTTTAACCCACCTTTTTTTAGGTATGGAAGTTGGTTTGAAGCTTTTCTTTATTTGCTCACTGGAAATGGTGTTGGGTCGCTTTGAAAGGACAGTACTTACACATTACAGTTCCTGTTGGGGGCCCCTTTGACAGCATAGTACTTACACATTGCAATCGCTGTATGGGTCCCCTTTGAAGGCATATCACTTACACATTACAGTTGCTGTTGGTGGCCACTCTAAAAGCAAGGTACTCACACATTAAAGTTGCTGCTGGGGGCCCCTTTGGAAGCAGAGTACTTACACATTGCCGTTTCTTTAAGGCCACTTCAATGAAGTTAAAAAGCAGAGTGCTTACACATTTCAGTGGCTGTTGGGGGCCCCTTTGAAAGCAGATACCTTCAAATGGCAGTTGCTGTTGGGGCCCCTTTGAAAGCAAAGTACCTGCACATTACAGTTTCTGTAGGGACACTTTGAAAGCAGAGTACTTACACATTACAGTTTCTTTTTGGGGCCCTTTCGATGAAGTTTAAAAGCGGAGTAACCTACTTACATATTTCAGTGGCTGTTGGAAGCCCCTTTGAAAGCAAATTACCTTCAAATAGCAGTTCCTGTTGGGGCCCCTTTGAAAGCAAAGTACCTGCACTTTACAGTTTCTGTAGGGGGCCCCTTTGAAAGCAGAGTACTTACTATGATCTGCTTTGTAGTACATTATATGAGTGAATAATACGTTTTTCATCAAAAATAAGGAAAATTTACGTGCGTAACACCTCAAAGGGGTCCCCCAAAAAGGGGGGGCCCCAGGCAAGTGCCTTGCTCGCCTCCCCTTAAACACACCACTGTCAACAGTAACTGGCGACAAAATTGTTGGCTGTTGCTAAAACATTTTGAATGCAGCCGAAACATTTTGACAAACTTAAGCCCGAACCCAACCCGAAAAGCCAGGCCCGACTTACAACTCTGGTTCAACTTCCTGATATTAGTCTTCGAAAACTGGGCCTCCTATAGCTAACATTTTGATATTTAATTATCTTTTGTTTTTCAGTAGGTTGTTGCTTTTTTGCGTTTTTCGAAGTTTTTTCGTTTTTTTAGCTAGTACAGACATCCACGACATCCGGACTCACGATAATATTTTAACTCTTTTTCTGAGTGTTGACCAGTGGGCCCCCTTCAATCACTTTTACCCTGGCTCAGACCTCTAGTTACGCCACTGATTGCAGTTGTTATACCACGATTGCTAATGCTAAGCCAAAGTTGTAGAAGTGTTAAATATATGAGATTATAAGTTCGTGTCACCACCAATATCTTTCCTAGCTGAATGGGCAATGAGCAGAAAAAGACTGAAAAGTCCCGCCCTGTACCTTAAATTCTTCTTCATCGTATGAGCCAGTTCTTTCAATCCATTGTTAGACCGCGCTAGATCTTGGGGCAGGTGTTGAGCAGCCATTCGACTGTCTCATCATTCTGAACCGTTAGGCCATGCAGTTCATGGGATAGGCAATGAGTTGAACATTGGAGGACAATATGGTCAGCGGTCTGTTTCTCTGTGCCACACTCACAGGCCTGAAAAGGGCCATATATCCCACTTGTGTAGGCAGGAGCGGAAACATCCGACACCGGTGTGGAGACGGTTAAGTCAGACCCACGGTGTTCTTGGCAGGGCCATTCTGGGAGGGTGGGTGCCGATGCCGGGGCTGAAAGTACGGAGTCTCGTAGCGTTCTCAAACCACTCGTATTCCATCGATGATCCATCCAATGCGCCGCACTTTTGTTGTTGTCGTCAGATGAACTGATGAGTTGTTGTGCGGTGGGTACAAATGGATGTCTCGATTTGAGAAGCCTGTGCATTCTCACTCGATGGACAGATGAGTGTGGAGTGGAGCACATGTTCAGGCTCCATGGCACGGCATGCTAGAGACAATGTGACTCCTTTGCGACGAAGCTCAGCAGGTTGGATGCCTACGAGGATAGGAAGATTGTCCGCTGGTGTAAGGCGCAGGCATCCAATCACATTTCGCAAAGCGTCGTTGATGACAGGATCAACGAGGCAGGTGTGAGCACTGCGACACCAGGGAGGAGAACCAGGGGCGGATTAAGGTTGTGTGGGGCCCCTGGCTGAAACTTAGAAAGGGGCCTTTTCTATATAGATATAAATCTGTCGTTAATTGAGAAAAATGAATGAACAAACTGAAGTATTTGTAATATTGACACGAAAAAAGCTTGAGCATAAAAAACGAATCGTTAACTAATATGGATGTCACAAACTCATTGATTTCAAGTCTCCAGTTGTTGCTACAGACTTGAAACTATGTCGATAAATGTTTACAAACAGTGGCGTATCTAGGGTATGACAGGCACGGCACGTGCCATGGGCGTCACTTTGACGGAGGGGCAAAAATTGCTTGGCAAAAACTTAAATATTTCTTTACAGTTTCTTGAACCTCTATTTTGCGCCCCATACATTCATAAACTGCAAAGCTGCAGCAACATGGCGCCTTTACGTCGGGCGTGTTGCGCTAGCACCACCATGCATTATGACAAAACTGTGGGATTGTGACATAACACGACGGTCAGTTATTGTGACAGAACAAGAACGCTCGCATGCCATTGCTTCACGAGACCTCGTCCTTCTCACGTGAGAAAGGTTAAGTCAGTCCGTGCTGCTGCATTTCAGGCAAGAAGATATTAGTCAGAATCTGGCTGAGACGAGTCCCAGACTGTGAGAATCTGTCTGTTGCGCAAAAAACAGCTGTTGAGGTCCTATAGAATTAATTTCTGCGGCCCACTCCGACTTTGCAAAAGTTTTTCGATCTCCGCTAGTGTCCTATAATAATTAAGCTGAATACAATACTCCAGTCCAGAGACTAAGGTAGAGAACATTAGTTGGCCCTCGAAAAATTAACAGTTATTATCGTTACCATACCAGCTGAGCAAAAACATTAACTCCTGAAAGAGATTTGTTAGACTTGTTTGGAGGTGACTTTTTCTGTCCAAATTTGGCTTTCAGTTCGATGTCCAAGGCCTTGTGAAGCATAGGCGTAGCCAGGGGGGCAGAGGCAACATACTCCCCAGATTTCTAGCATATCTTAACGATTTGTGCTTCGAGACGCGGTGTCTCAAACCAAGTACTTTTGCTCGGTTAAATTCAAAATATTTGGCCTCCCCAAAATTTTGGGCTGGCAACGCTACTGATGTGAAAAAGTCCTGACTGTGAAAAAATATAATCTACGTGTGACAATTTAGGAGCTGTGTACAATTCAGATGTAGATAGCAAGCAGTTATACGAGAAGATTCTAGATTGCAAAATGCTAGTTGCAAGTGGCACAGCTGAAATCCTCCTGACATTCTTCCAATTGCTTTGGAAATAATGCTGACGGCAGTGGGGGGCAAACTGTTTGATTTTAGGCTAACAACAGTATTATATTTTCGAATACTGCCTCTCAAAGCACAAAATGACTAGATATTCTACAAATTTGGGGGTTACCCCTGGGCCCAGGCGCGCATCCAGGGGGAGGTATTCCCCCCCTCCGAAATTTTAAAAACATTGCATTGAAATTTTGACATTTTCAGAAGCTTTAAAACAAAATAAAGATGAAATTTCATATTCTAATCATTTTTAAGAAATCTTATTGGATTCTTTCTTTGTCTTGCTCGTTAATTATTACCTCCTTACAAGATTTATCTTGAGACAGGTTATCTGATCGAAAATTTCGTAAAAGATTGGTATTTAACCACAAATATGCTGAAAGTGTCAACTTAGGAGATAGTTTAAACTGTTCGTATTTTTAAGGCATTTTTTATCTATTTGTTCGTGTAGGCTACTATTTTATCTTAGACAGGCCTCAATTTGCCCTCATGAAACTTTATAACATTAGGGTACTGTTGAACTGTGCAAATTGCTGAAACTTTCAAATTGATAAGAGAAATCATGACACAGCAGTTAGTGCCTCGTCAAACCGCTTGTTCTTCTACGACCTTTTGATTATTATTTTTGTTAGGGGCAAAGCGGATCACCGTTATTGACATAGTACATTTCTTAAAAAAGGGTTGTTTAGCGGCAGTTTCGCTTCGAAACCTGATACTTTTTAACTAAATTTAGGTTGAGGACTGTTTCACGTTTTAGTTTCTTTCTGGGTTGATCCCAGTACCACGGCTTGGGAAAAAAGTTTAGTAAAGTGTCATATGAGTGCTAGTCAAGTGTTGAACGCATTTACCTACCAGGCCACTTTGGCTCCAAATGACGCTTTACAAGACCCTAACTTTTGCAACCAGTGCAAGTCCTGAAAGCTCGTAGCCATGCTTCTAAAAGCTTTCAGACAACTCATGGATGCCAGAAAAAGCCGTTTTGCCCCAAACGCACCTGATCCGTTATGCGCCAAAGGCACAAGACACCTGATCCATTTTGCACGAAATGGTAGCATTCAAAGATCCCTCACCCTTGACATAGGCTATTCTTTCAAGTTTGGGATCTTCATTTGTGATAGAAATTCAAGCACAAGCTACAGTATAAGAATAGGGCTAGAACGAATTTGCTAAAACTAGACGAAAATTAGGCAGGTTTACTACTGTAGTAGCCTATACATCTGTCACACTAAAGCCATGACTACACTACTTGAGTACGGCGGAACCAGGTGTTTGTATGAGGATACTACTTCGTACTCTGTCCTGATCGTTCGGTCTGCATCTTGATTATAACTGAAAAGTTCTCATTTTCGGAAATGTTGCTAAGAGAACTTTTATCTGTATCAGGCTTGTGCAGAATCACATGGAAATATTTTTAACTACAGCAAAACTGTTTGTATGACGTTTAAAGGCTAAGAGTGCAAAAAGCACAGTCACCCCATTACTGACACATGGGTGGTAAAAATCTAAAATCTGTTAACCAATACAACTATCTGGGAGCTGTACTGGATACTGAGCTCCCAGATGACAAAGAGATTCAGAGAAAACTGCGATAAAAATATTGTGCAGCAAACAAGCTGCGAGCGTCGTCTCCCGGTGTTCAAATGCAGCAAAAAATGTGCTTTTTCGTTCCTTTTTTACGTCCATGTATGCATCACAATTATGGTGGAATTTCATAAAGTCATGCATGCAAAGATTGCGTGTGGCCTATAATTTTGGATGCAGAGCTCTATACAACCTGCCCTGCAGAGCAAGTGTAAGTAGTCATGACTCATCAGGTCCAATGTAACATTCCTACATTTGAGGCCGTAGAAAAAATATGCTCTTATTTATTGAAAGATGCAGAAGGTCCAATAACGTAACGGTTGCCTGCTTTGATGCAGTCAGATTGTATATATATTCTTCCTTATTCTTTGAACACTACAACCGCATTTTACTTTGTGACTGAGTGCTCGGTCATTGCAGTGTTTGTTCGTTTGAGGGTGTGCATGTCACAATGCATTCGTACTTTACCTGGGCTTGACTAGTTTAGGAATTAGCGTCCCACTCTGTAGTAGTGTTGTACCAAGTGAACAAATAGAGCTAAGAATGCGTCTGTAAAACTTTGGCTCGGTCTCCAACGCCGTTACAAAATCTTCTGTTAAGTAAGTTTCTGCACCCCGGTGTCAAGCGAAATTTCTGACCTCAGCAAAATTTCTGACCTATTATTTTTTATCAGTTATTTTGTTTCTCAGAGTAAAGGAATGAAGTTTGGCGATTACTTTTTTGGTGTGTGTTGTAAAAATTGAACTTTTTGGTTAGATGTCAGATACCCACAACAAGCTACAGAACGGGAATAAGTAAAACCAGTGAAAAATATTGGACTTCATCTAAGACTTCAATTATATTTCTTTTTCTAACTGTAACATAAACCCTAACCTGGCACACTTAGCTAAACACCAAATCCTAAGCCCTAATCATCAGTTTTATCAGCGTATTTGATATGTTGAATGCTGCTCTGTGCATGCGCATATGGCGTGAAGTCAGAAATATCGCTTGACACCAGTGATTCAGCTTCCAACGCTGTTGTAAAACTTCTGTTTTCTTTGTTTTTATTAACCAGCGTTGTGCAGAATGTGTATCTTTGGACTATGGACTTGTGACATGCAGCATAAAGGCAAATGGTGAAAAGAAATACAATTTTAATTGAAGGACAAACGAAGAAGCAAAGCAGGAGCATCGAACACTGCTGCGCGGAGTAATTGCTTGTTGATATGGTGGTTTGTTGTTGGCGCTTTATAACTACAATAGTCTTGCAGCTCCACGAATGAGTTCGTACAACTTCTGGGTTCATTTCACTCGGTTTGTTTTCGTGTTCTGGGTGTGTTCCCTGCAGCTCTTCCGCACACCGTGCGCCTGGTAAGAAGGCTACAGTACCAATTTACACGATCTTGGTCAAACCCAGCCGAGTACGCAGAGTAATCTGCCACAATCACTGGGCGACACCAAAACGCAAACGTTCGCAGGAATGTAATTGGTAGCCCGGGGACAGCCACGCGTCAGGAGGATAGCACGCTTCTTGTAACTCTTAACCAATATTCACTTTTAAAAGAAACATTATGCTGCATGTCACAATAAAGTAAGCATTTTTTCTGCGCAAAATTACTCATTCCTTTTACTATAGTTTCGCAGTAACTATGAGCACACCACTCGTGTCATCCTGCCTGGAAGAGGTAGGCTATGAAGCGAGATGACAAGACGAGTTTAGTCTGTTTAGAAATAACACTGCACTGGACAAATTTGCAATTTGTTGATCAAGTTTGTAAATCCGGAAATGCGCTGGAAAGGTTTGCATACCCGAAAATTCTCATGCTTTTAAAAGTCAACACTCTTTGCACATGAGACGAATCATATGATTGAACAAATAAAGATGGGCCCCGGAAACTCTCTGTGGTGAGTGCAGGCTCGTAACCAGGGGGGGAGAAAGGACGCCCCTGCAAAATTTCTCCCCCGGATGTGTTGGACGTAGTTTAAAAATTTGGGCCGCTCTCAGAAAACTCTTCACCCCACCTGGTGTCCCAAGCTGGTTACGGGCCTGGGTGAGTGTTTTCATCAATATGAACCGATTACGAAGGCGCTCCTATGATTCAATCATGTCCTTATTATAGTTGTACTCCGATAGCACATTTAGCTGAATTAACGTTAAAGCTTCTGTTAACGTTAAAACTTAACGTTAAAACTATTTTCTTATATTTCAGCATATTTCTGGCCAAATATTTGGAGGTGGAGTGATATTTCTAAAGTCAGTATTAGTGAGGTCGTCCAAACAGGTTTTTCAATATGGTCATTAAGCATGACTGCCGTCTATTGGCAACAGTGTATACGCTCCTCAAAATTAACAGATACTGTCAATTGGAATTTCCCATTGCATGTATGGAAGTGCTCATCCTCACAAAACAATGTCACTAATTGTTTCCTGCAGTGGCTTCCAGCATTGACCGAGTAGTAAGCGTAACAGAAAAGCAGTCTTTGACATTAAGAACCCGTTTATTGTACAGAGCAAACCATAAGACATAACTCAAACCAACAGGGCCATGGAAAAATCGACAATAAATTAAACAAAGTTTTTACAGTAGATCGAAGAACTCCAAATCAGTAATAGTACCGAACTATTCTTGTTGAAAAGGAAAAAATGAGCAAAATTTCATTCAATTTGAAATGTATTGTGCAACTTTCATATAGGCGACTCGATACACACACCAAACATAAATTGTACTGGAATAACTAGATTTATTTCAAAAACGCAAAAAATCAATAAACATATTTCACACCCAGCGCGACAGCATACACATATCCTACGCTCATGACACAACTTACTTTTCTTGTCATTTTGCAGCCGATTTGACCTCATCGGAAAAGTTGAGCCAAGTACCAAGTTTGTTGCAAGACAAAAGTATAAAATTTTCCTAGCAACAAGGAATTTTGCCGAAGCAAAAAATACAAACAAAGTAATACAATCTTTGATCACAAATGGGATCAATACAACAGGAGATGAGCTGAGAAGATTTGCTACTGAGCTGCTGGAAGCTGATCGCTACGAAGAATCTATCCCTGTTTATTTCGCAGCAGCTTTTCTCTATACGAAAGAAGATTGGTGGGGAATGTGGTATTGTGTTGGGGGGGATGGTCATGAGCCGGGAGGAATTCTTGGAGCAAACGTGAAGATGATCAAACGAGATGTCACGATTAAGCAGGTTGTGAAGCATCACGTGATCCCACTCATGCAGGGGCGCATCTAGGGGGTCTGTTTGGCTGTCATGACAGACCCCTTTGAACCGCAGGTACTAAGCATTAAAACTGATAAAATATTAAACGCTGTCACTGCAGGTCTCAAATGCGGGTGTTTTGGAACAGGCAACAGCCTACACGTCCCTTCTAACGTTGCATAGTAGTGCTATTACGAAACAACAACCTCCCTGCTTTGTGCAAATGCTTTTATTGTAGGATATGTGGCGGTCTGATGATGGCGCCACATGAAAATAAATGGTCACCGCTGGATGGTGCTCATGAGGAACAAGTCACTGTGATAGTCACCACAAGTGAAAGATCGTAATTCATACTCCCTATATAATTATAGTGCAACCTAGCATCAATAGGGTGAACTCGTTGAGGGAGCTCTATTGCTGCTGGTTGCTTTTCTGTTCGTTCAATGTCCCGAATTTCCATCTTTCGCTTGTGCTTGCCTCAGTAGTTCAAGGCGATGCAGTCAACTGCAGCAGATACTGTTGCTAGCCCTACACAACAACCTTACTTTGATCAGGTGCAGTGACGTAAGTAGAGGTTTGAGCCAGGGAGAAACTTAGCTGAAGGGAGTCCACTGGCTACCACTCAGAAAATAGGTGAGAAACAATAGTAACTCTGGTATTGAACGGCTATAAAAAACCCAAAACCGCCGGAAAGCATTCCGAAAAACGCAAAAAAATAATCTACTGAAATAAAAAAATAGCAAATACCAAAAAACAAGCTGGGTAGGGGTCTGGTTTTTATATTTAACCCGTCAGTTATGTCACTGATCAGGTGCATTTCAAACATGAACAGCCACAAGTTATTTTGATAGAGGCACACGTAATAATCCATACGATTCAGCAAACGCAGGACGCAGCCAGCGTGCTCTGAATATCAGCGATGGCGTGACTCGAGTCAATGACTCGACTTGAGGCACGATTTTTGGTGACTCTGACTCGACTCTAGTCACGTTAAGAGAGATGGTGACTCGACTCGACTCGAGTCACGTTTTTCACAGAATGACTCGACTCGAGTCACAATCAATGACTCGAGACTCAGGTCAGAGTCATTTTTACAAAATCTTAGAGCCTCTGATCGACAAGCCCGGTTTGTTTGCATACAAAGAAATGATCATTTTTTGGTCCAGTAATGATCAAAATCGGTGCAAATTTTCTGTTTTGACTTTCAAGTCGTGTTATACTATATCCTAAGGGTCAAGTATTCATAACTTGCACAGAGGTAGACCTGATATTTGCTTTTCACGGAGGGGCCAGAAGGTCACAATATAGACCTACTGACACATCATCATGATCCAATCAGGTATTTGCATATCGTGAAAATGGCAGTCTGCCACATACTGTTATTTTGAGTCTTGTCCAGACAAAGTGATTTAAGCTATTTAATTACAAACCCAATGCAGAAATTTACAGCTCAATATAATGTATAAAATCCTGTCACTGTTATTAGCCTAAGCCAACTATGTCCAACCCAAATGGCTTACTGGGTCAAAAATCATATCACTATCTCAACCAGGACCGCACATTTTATGACATATTAATGAGGGCCGCACATTGAATGGCTTACTTTGACCTTAGCAAACTAAACGTCGCTTAAGTACTGAAGCGTTCGAATCATAACTGCAATGGTAGCAGACACGATAAAATGGCTCTGAGGACAAGCTACACCAAAATGTCAAATTAAAGATTATCAAAATAAGGACAGGTTGTCAGTATGTAGTTAATCCTATTACAGTGAAAACCTAAACCGGGCCGCACGAAACCTTCGACTGGGCCGCATGCGGCCCGCGGGTTGGACATAGCTGGCCTAAGCCCATGTTGCGACGTGATAACCGTGGTAAATGATAAAAAGTATACACATGGTAGGCTATAACAATGATGAGTCAATAGGAAGGATTGGATCAATGACTGTTCAAGCAGTTCTGTAACTGATGAGGACATGATGAGGATGCACAATAGAGCTGAATTTTTTGCTGGTCATTGTCGGGGCTCAACATTCAAAAAACACAATAAACAATTGCAACGAATTTGAGAAATTCTTATCAATACAGTAGCTTAACCTACATTCCCCAGTATGAATAAAAAATTGTGAAGAAGTTCAAGAGAATATCATAAATACCAATCCGAATCTGGTTAAGCAAAAATGATAACATTCAAATCTATAAAAATGCTAGAATGCTGCAAGATTCAAATCCAAATGCATATGCAAGTACATGTTGCATGTTTGTCTCTGGTTATTTTCATTTATTCGGCATGCGAAAGACAAGGAAGTATATACCATGCAGTAAGGTTGGGCTAGTCTTATGAAAATGAATGACACTGAAAGAGACAAGACGGCTTTCACAAAAATTTGGGTATAAATAATATGCAATCAAACATGCTGAAACAATACTGAGCACCATTTTGTCGCTTATTGGGCAACATATCAGCATGTTGGTCGCCCATTTATAGCAAAAAAAGGAAGTTGTAATAAATCCGCAGGTGGTGATATGGTTGGAATAAAATGCTGAGTTTGCCACTTTAATGGCACCATCATAGTAGTTTTGCATGGACGTTTACGTTTACTGTACAAATGATTTTCAGTTCAACTCTCACCATGGTCAGGTGCATTTCATTTTGGTATAAACCTATTGGTTTTCACACTTTATGCGACCTGATTTTTTTCTTTTCTTTGAAAGTTTCCACAGTTTTGTGTTCAGGTTTATTGCTTAGGTTTTAGGTTTACAGTTTAGGTTTAGGGTTAAGCTTATGTTGAGGGTTCAGTTTAGGGGCTATGTTTAGGTTTAGGGGTTAGGTTCAAGGTTTAACTTAGAGGCAAACTTTAAGATAGGGGTTAGGTTTGAGGTTTGGGGGTTAGCATCACATATGGACAAATACGTTTATTAAATTGAAAGTCTACTGGTGGACCTATAGCCACTGAAGATCCACTGGCGGACCTATAGCCACTGAAGATCCACTGGCGGACCTACAGCCACTGAAAATCAACTGGCGGACCTATAGCCACTGAAGTTATACTGGCGGACCTACAGCTACTGAAGATCCACTGGTGGACCTATAGCCACTGAAGTTCTACTGGCGGACCTACAGCTACTGAAGATCCACTGGTGGACCTATAGCCAAATATATATAGGAAAAGTTTGAAAATTTGTATAACTCGACATTGACTCGAGCTTGTAAACCAATGACTCGAAGTGACTCGACCATTCTTGTGACTCGACTGTGACTCGCCTCGACCAAGTCATGACTCGACTCTGGCTTGACAAAATTTTAGATGACTCTGACTCGAAGGGCTCGTGACTCTGACTCGACAAAAATGACTCGGGCACATCGCTGTTGAATATATCGACACAATAGTTGGGATGAGGCTGGACCAACTGTCATATTGTGATTCATGGAAACTCGTTGGAAGACTCTGGCATTATCATCACGAAAGTTGAATAAAGCTAAATTTCATGAATAATAATTAAGACATACATTTTTGACGAAGTTTAATCTGAATGATCATATACCGCCATCGACTCTATGCGTACCACAGTTTGTTGGAGGCCCCTTTGGATCTTGAGGCCCTAGGCTTAAGCCTATATAGCCTTTAGGCAAATCCGGCCCTGGTGCTGTGTCACATATGATTGGTGAAGGACCGTGGCGGTCATCTAGTCAACCTACCCCGTTCATCACTTTTGAAAAGTGTTGAAAAACAACAGTTGGAGATCAAAGAAGCATAATGAAAAAAAACAAAAACAAACGAATGAACGCAGAACATGGTGAAGAAAATGTGCAGGTGAAAGCGCATGCCTATGTACACAGATGAGTGGATCGAATTTAAGTGAACGAATTTGGTGCGGTTAGAATATTTTTAGCAATACAAACAAATTTAAAAAAATAATAAAAAAAGCAAAAATCTACTGGTCCGCTGGCCACTGACAGGGCGAAATTAAATTTATGTAATTTGGTCCTCTGACCACTGTGAGGTGACAGAACGTTTCGTGCTGCCCTACCAAGTCCAACCGTACCTCTGGAGGGAACGAGAGAAGCAGACGCTCAGTCAACAATGCCCTTTTCTCCTTTAGTGTGTCTGGTGCTGATCGATGGATACTAGGAAGTTGAATCAGGTCTTTTGTGGTGTCATGCTTGAGTTGTGGTAGTGCACTGGAGTTCAGCCGTAGCAACTCAAACAGCGAATTTGATGGAAAGCTGTCAGGGCTTTTCCGCTGATAGCTGGTAATATCTGATGTGGTTGGAAGTATGGTTTGGTGATATAATCCCAACCTTTTGACCTACTACAGTGCTCTTCAAACTTTTTGCCTTCGCAGAACCCCTGATGTACTTTCGCGTTTGTCACGGAACCCCATTAACAAAAATTGAAAAAACACACGAATTACTTATAAGAAAATCAAATATATCGTTATTAGACACTTCAACAAGTAAACAGTTATTACAGAAGTTGAACAGCAAGAAATTTAATTACTCGGTTGTTCTTGCATTTTTGGAATGTAGCCTAGCTGCTACAGCAGCTACATTCAGAATTTGGTCATCTGGCAAAAAGAACCCATATCTGAAATTTGTGCCGTCCCATTTACTAACTTTGGCAATTGAATCACATTTGGTCCGCTTCGGATTAGGTGCCTCTTTTACATTGAACTACAATGCTCATTACCGTCCACACCGTCGCTGTTGTTATTATTTCGCTTCAAACAAGAAAATGTTATTTTGCTTTATCTGGCTTGACTAGATAGTAAAAAGTTGGGTTTCACATTGTTTTTACTTTATTCCCACAAAGGTTAAACAGCAGCTCTGGTCTGTGACTCAGTCTAAGTGTACTTTGTACTCAGTCTACTCTACTGTAAACTGTACATCGGCAACATCGTACAACTGTGATGCAACAATTGTCAACAACGTTCTTCTTAATTGCACAATAATGAGCAACAAGTGACGCAACAACTATCAATATTTCTTGTTCCGCTATCTGCACTCAACCTCCTGTATAACTAACTGGCCTACTTGGGATCTGAATGCGGCACGCTGATCTAAAAAAATTCATAATGACGCATCAACATACTGGAGCAAGAAATCATTTCCCCTAAAAAACGAGGAACCCTCACGGAACGCCACTACATGTTTTGTGGAACCGTAGGGTTCCGCGGAACCCCTGTTGAAGAGCACTGACCTACTACATATATTAGAAAGCATGCATAGCGTGCACTATGCATAATACACAAGCGGACTTGGCCGACTACGTATATATGGGTTACAGCACAAACGCTCAACAAAGAACCCCGTTTCATTGCTGAATTTCCTAGAGGTCACAACAAAATATGCACTGTTTGCAATAGGAGGTAACAACTTTGTTGTACTGTGGGACCTGCAATAATTAAAAAGGATTGCATTTCGATGATTGTTGCAAAATATACCACACTGTCGAATGGCACAAGGAGATGAAACCTACGCTTTCACTGTCAAGAAAAAAAACATGCGGTTTTTATACTGTTTTGCTTTTCTATTTGAAGTTGGTGATTGTTTGAACTTGTGCTTGTCTATCCTTATGCAATGTATAAATGTACATGTTTAAAGTTAAAACAAATGCTTGGGCTTACTAAAAAAAATTATCAGTTCGTGCCTTTTCTTTTCGATGCTTAGAAAAGCAGAAAAATTTGTAAGTGTGGTGAAGATATTATCCAGCACCAAATGAAAGGACACGAAACCGCAAAATGTTAATGCAGATTCAGACAGCTAGCAAAAAGTAGAACAACTTACATATTTCTTTTACGTTTTATCATAAAGTTAGTGCTTCAAAAGCCCTGGACGGTAAGGAAAGACTGTAACCAACTGCGATGCCTTGCGACGCGACGGGACAAACAAACAAAGCCTGCTTTCTGGGACCCAGGTCGGGATCCATTGCAGACCGGAAAGGAGGACTTCTCGCACGTTTTTAGAAGAAAAGCGCCCGCTTTTGTTCTCATTTTCTGTTTTGCGCAGAACCCTGCCGCAAAAATCATGCTTTCAATCCCTCATGACTGCATCAGACAATTGGTGTGAATTAGTTTCCTTTACCGCGATTCTTTGATGTAAGAAATGCTTTTCGAAATTGACGAAGTTTTAGACCTAAATGAAATTCCTGGGTTAGCTGCAACGCACGCAGAAAACAAATGGTCTCGTTTGTTAGGCCTTAAGAAAATTTCTTTGATTTATATTGAACCTGACACAATAGTTTGTACTCGTCACTATTCTTTGAACACTATAATCTTTTTTTTATTCTGTGATTGAGTGATCGAACTTTGCAGTGTCCGTTTGATCGATGGCGTGTCAAGCCACAACGCTTTCGCATTTTACCTAGACTAGACCAAGTTAGGAATTAGCGCCCTACTCCACAGTAGTGCTGTAACAAGTGTTACGTGTTAGCTAACAATAGTGTTAAGAATGTGTCTGTAACCCTATGGTTCTGTCTTCAATGCAGTTGCAAAAAGTGTCTGTAACCCTGTGATTTTGCCGGCTTCAATGTCTTGTACTACGTTCTGTATTGTCTGTTTTTATCAACCTGCGTTCTGCAGAGTGTGTGTGTTCATACTA
>Ga0210059_1005207_pt1 | contig 20929 bp, 11 predicted proteins | sample Ectturendosymbi2_FD_188042 | JGI IMG/M metagenome (GOLD analysis project Ga0210059, IMG submission 188042) | Ecteinascidia turbinata endosymbiont from Florida, USA - Sample 2 (SPAdes) (version 2) | ecosystem: Host-associated > Tunicates > Ascidians > Unclassified | place: Key West, Florida...
CATTGCAAAGCCACTTTGTTGATTTCAGTCACGATCATTAACCAGTCTGTTCTCTGCAGTATAATAAAAACGAGTGTCAAATATGAGGATTCACAGCACTTTGCAAGTAGAAATCTACGAACAATGGGTAGACTACTGCAATTCACCAAATTGCAACTGTAACCTATTCCACAAACTTTTATGCCACATTTTATGCTACTCCATGTGTTCCATTATGAACTGAGGAAATCATAGCCACATAACTGGGAGACAAAGTTCAGAGTGTAGCCTATACGGAAGTCAGCCACTTTCAATATTAGACTACATATTTTGCACAGAGGTTGAATCACTCTACTATACCATGTAACGAAAACCTATTAAATCAGTATTGGGGTAATAGTCCTTCAGCCCAATATCTGATGTCTTGTAACCTACCGAATAATCTTCCAGTTTGCTCAACCGATTCAATTTTGCTGATTGTTTCCCTAACTAGGTGAAATTAGCCTACAGGCAGAACTATTAAATGAATTAATCCGTCATTTTTGCTACATATTATCTTGAATAGGCTAATCTGTTCCACGCTAGTGGTTTTAGCATCAAACAAGTACAGAAAGGTTGCACAAGACTTATACAAACCACCCAACCTCTTTTCCGCTCGAATCCCTTATTATCGGATTCCCAACCTACCTCTGATAGTTGGATTCGCTGAATCGGGTATGACTGAAAACATGTGCGCTCAAGCAGCTCGGTGAGACACTCACGGTCGTGCTTGAGTAATTTATGGGATTGCCAATCCAACACGAACACGATAACAGTGCAGTGTAAAGAGGGTTGCTCAATCCGACGCGAACCCCACATGGGTATTATCAACTACACACCTATAAATCATCAAATCTTTATACTATATTCTTGTAAGCTATAACTTTTGAAAATTGACTTGGGTAAATTGTACACCTAATGACTGCAATTATATGAGTCTTGATATTGATATAAAAAGAAGGGCAATTCAATTAACAAATAAATCAAACACGTAGCTATCAATCAATCCTTAGTCTGCATGCCATCAGTCGGGGTCTCATTAGGCTATTTTGACATTCCCTAAACTAAACGCGTGCAACCAGAAATATTTTCAATTTTCAAACTAATGTCTGTTTCCCAACTCTGTTCAGAAAATGTTTTTCCTTAAATAAAGCATCATCCACTTCATTTGACTGTATTAGGCCTGTTCCCTTGGCTTCGTTTGACCACAAGCCCGTGTCTACCACCGCAACGGTTGGAGAGGTTTGCTGCGCAAGCAATAACAGTTTCATGCGACAAACAGGCAACTTAAAAAATTAATAAATAAGTGGCAATTGCTTTGACGTGGTCGAATTTGAATTTGCCAAGAAGTTTGGTAAACTTTTCTTTGAAAATTATTCAAGTAAGTGTATGCTACAAGTAAGTGGCAATACACTGCAGTAGGTCGAGAACTTCAAGTACCTTGAGATAGTGCTCACGAGTGACGGAAAGCAGGAGGTTGATACACAGATTGGTAAAATAAACGCAGTTCTGCGTGAGCTTTATCGTTCCTTGGTCAGAAAACGGAAGCTTTCAAATTCCGTATAGCCGGTCCCGTGACCAGGGGGACGCAGGGGGGCTTCGCATGGGCGTATCGTCCCCCCGCACAATTTTTCGCACCCTTGGAAAAATGTGTTAGACACAGTTTTACATTATTTGGCATAGTGTAAAAATTTTGGGCCCCTCCCAGAAAATTCTTCGCGCCCCTGGTGTCCCAAACTGGTTACGGGCCTGCGTATAGCTGTCAGTTTTTAAATCGGGCTTTGTTCCGATCATCGCTTATGTTCATGACTCGGGTGATGACTGAAGAAGTACTATTTCGAATACACGCAGCAAGGATGGGGTTTTCGCGAAACGTTTACGGCGTGACACTTCGCGACAAAGTGTGTAGCGGTAAAATTCGTAAACCTTGAATGTCGAGCCACCTCTTCACCGTATAGAGAGATCTCAGTTACGATGTTTCGGAAACGTGATCAGAATGCCCAAGAAAGAATGGCGAAGCGAAAGTGAATCCTGTTGTCTACACCCACTGGAAAGCAGCCCAGAAGTCGACCAAGAACCAACTGGTGCGACTGCGATTACATCTCCGACAATGCTTGGTTCGTCTTGGTGTGGAGCCAGCAAAACTAACAAAGATTATTGAAAACCGTGAGGTATTTTGAGACCTCCTAGGGCTGCTGCCCCGCGACACACCCATAGAGTGGAAAAGCGGGTATGAAAATTGAGTAGAATTCTCATATTTTTTGAAATCATGCGTAATGCCACATTTTAGCAACAGTTGATTAAAAAGATGTATGAGATTGTTTATGCCGAGGCACCTCTGATATGATGTCATTGCTTTGTTTCGTTTTTTGCGCAGTTGCAAAGGATTCTTAATTAACTGATATGTCACTTTTGGTATACAAGATCTCTTTTTGTATGTATATCTAGAAAGTATGTGCTTCAGTGAAGCTTGTACCTTGAATGTTAATGATTATGGCTCAAACATCTTACTAAGATGGACTCCGGGTGATTTGAAACCATCTGTCAGAGGCATAGATTTACAATTCAGAGTAGAAGAAAGTCTACGGACCACAAATGCAGTTGGGAAGTAATTCACCTCATGTATCCAAGTAGCAGGTTTGAAAGATAGTTCGGGCTTCTCAAATATCGCTAATGCAAATGCTTATCTGTTCAACTGTCCAGGTGCATTCAAACATGATCTCCTTGCTGCAAACACCTGCCCTATTTAAAGCAATGGTCGGATGTTTCAAAGGTTGTTGCTGGTTTACCACTGTTGGCAACTTAGAGAATTGCCAGCTGTCATCAAAATATTTAAAGCAACACTTACTGCCGAAACTAGCTCCTCATTCTATGCCAGGGGTTCCCAACCTTTTTTGCTGCTCGTACCCCTTTGTCAGGTCAGAGCATTCTTAGTACCCCCAAAAAAATTGAGATATATATTGCTCTATAAGAGATATATAAGCTGCTCTGTGAGCCAAGGATCTTCGTACCCCTTGATGTTCAATCTCGTACCCCTTGGGGGTACGAGTACCCCCGGTTGGGAACCCCTGTTCTATGCAAAGTGTATGGTGAATTTTAAAAATGAGGGGGGCGCCAAGCTTCCCAAAAACGAAGCAAAAAACAATTCAATAAAAGACACTGATCAAAAACAAAACGGAATTTTTTATCTAAATTAACTTTGCATGGCTTCCAAGTTTTCTCTGCTCCACAGATGTCGACTGATACCAAGGAACGTGGAAGTATTGCACGGAACCCTAACAGAGCAGTTGAACTGAGAACCATGATGCCGGTGATTACTAAAAATTCCGTTACATTCCGAATAGGCCGATTGAGTTTCATCAGTGGTGTAGGAGGTGGGGATACAGAGGGTGAAGGCGCATACCCTAAAGTTTTGATTTGCCCGAAAATTCAGGCACAGAAGTTTCGACATCTGTGTTTCCTATTGAGTGATCAATGAGTCTGACTGAATAAAAAAGTCTGACTTTTTCTCCAAAAAAATTTTTTTACCTCCAAAACAAAATCTTCACTTTTCAGAGTTCGTGAAAGTTAAAAATCAGTAACCAACTGTTACAGAAAACTTGTAGGGGGAAAGTTTGCCGCACAAAAATGTTTAGGGGGTTAGTTTGAGGAAATTCGGGCAAAATCTACTTCGTACACCCAAAAATTTGCCTCCTCTTACACCTATGGGTTTCATTATTTGAGTATTTAAGTGATTGCTGTAATAAACTAGAAAGAATGATGAAAATATTCTGGTCAGTTTTTTTGCGTAAAAGTCAAAGTTATACACAGCCAACAGCTCAGGCTTAAGCTATAACCTACGTGGTTGTGAGGTGATTGACGCTATGGATATTTTTTGCGATTGCAGGGTAAAAATTAAATGCACTTTGAACTTGCAGCTCGGGAGCAATACTTTCATCTTATTTTAAATATAGAAAGCCCAATTTCAAATTAAAACCTGGGCGAAGCTCAACCACAGTTTACTGTTGATGGTCGCAACTCAAACTAAACTCCTCCCTTCACTGATGAGAGCATTAAGATGGAAACGCTGCCTTGCAAAGATTGAGTGAAATGTTGTCTTCTATACGTGTTAACGTCGAGGACTCACACAGAGCCTAAGAACCCACTCTGCACTCACCGTATTTGCCGTCAGCGCAGTGTGCACTGCAGTGTGATGTTCAGCGCACACCACAAACACCAGATCCCTCAACCACAGTTAAATCGTGGTGGTCAGAGAAGGTTATTGCTTTCCGTTCATGTGATAAACATACAAAGCGTCTTCCAGGTGTGACCCACCAGCTTATTGTCTGAAGTGACGACAAATGTAGACGAGACAAAGTATAAATTTCGACTAATAGGCATCATTGAAATCTGTTTGAATCTTAATTGAGATGACCTCACATTGATTCATGTAAAAGTTTAAAAATTAATGTTGTTACTTCTTAGCTGTTTTAACTAATGAATTAGTGCTAGTAGCGTTGATGAACAAACCTTGTGAATATTGGCGGCATACTGCCTTCGAATAATTCCCGTAATTGCAGGTGCACTCACTATAGTCACTTGACTAAAAAGGAACAGTGCAAGTCAGTGTTTTCAACTGGTGTTAATACTCTCCACCATCGGATCGTTGTATTTGGATAACAGCGGTCGAGGTCACTGAAGGTCATCCGCAACCAACTCCGTTTAAAAACCTATTTGCCAGTGATGATACCACAGCATTTTCTCCATGTAACTGTTTTTTGGTTGCCAACGGTTGGTTGCCTCGGAGTTGAGATGAACGAGCTAAAAAACTTCCAAAATTTCTTATAACTTATTAGTAACACCAAGGCAAAAATCAACGATTTGAATGAAACCGTGTTAGCTATTTTGCACACAATGTTTGTATTGTTAGCAAATCATTTTAATACTACTTTGCAAGACTTCCAATCTTAACTTGATAATTTTTTCTGTTAGCTAAACCTTTTTCCTTTATTTATTTTAGAAGTAAATAAAATACGTCTGTGTAAATCTTACAAAACAGGGCTTTTATAATTCCCTTGTCTTTGTTCAGTCCTCTTAACACTTACACGGTTAAAATTTCTTTATGCTGAATACAACTGTTTTTAGATAGTGATCAGGTTCCAATTATATCTGATAGGTCATTTCACCTCTATAGCAAATTTTGATAGTTGCAAGATTTAGCAGATACTGTGGAAAATCATTTCGTTAGCATAAAACGTTGCTAAAATTTGGCAAAGCATAAATTTTGTTTTTGGGTCGGTTTGAAACTTGAAACCTTTATTTAATTGAGTGCGTCAAAGTTTCCACGTTTACATTGATAGTTTCGATAAAATTAGAACAAAACTTTTCTTCAAACGTCTTGATAAACAGCAGTTTCACACAGCACATAAACGTATAAAGCTATTGGTTGTTTTTCCAACCTAGTACCTACAGTGAGTTGCTCCTGACTTTAGCTAAACAGAGCATTGCTTTAATATCAGTTGAAGTTTTCTCTTGCTGCTTTTGCAATAGTATATTTGTCCGTTGCAAATTGTCCTCTGCTGAATTCTATGTGTGCGACGTTCAGCTGCCGAAATTCAGTCAGCGTGTTGGTTTTAGCTCCAAGTTATGTGCTGATCGGATGAGATAAACTATCACCGGATTCAGCTTTTCCCAAAGCGAAATTTCGGAGTACACTGTTTTCCAAACTGAAACGTTTTTTTTGCGCAAACGATGTACCGAACATTGAACAATTGGGAAAACAATATGCAGAAGCACAATAAGATGATGGTGTAAATATCAGCTAATCGGGTAATTTCTGAATTGACCTGTTACGCTAGGCATACCATATTTTTGTGATTGAAAACCGGGACGCTTCAGAACAACAAGCCTTATCAGATAAATGTGGTTCATATCTTACTTGGTGTATGTACTTGTAGCTATTTTGGATTCCTATATTATAAGACACCAAGAAAAACTAAGATAATGCATTAGACCAGTGTTTCCCAATCTTTTTTTGTCTAACGCACCCTTTTCTGACAAACAAACTCCTATCGCCCCCTACCATCCCTAGCACACATATCAACATATTTTTTTGTATTCTATATTTGGGATGTTTGAAAATGATTGGAACAAGAATGAGTGCAAAGATGCATTTCACTATAAAACTTAGTTTGGTAAATTAACCCATTGAGCAGTTGGAAACTGTTAGAGTTAATGATTTGGAAACTGTTAGAGTTCATGAAGGGCTCGATTTCGTTTGAACAGCATACTTGGACAAGAAGGTGAAGATTGCTCATTTGGCTTTAATGAGGTTAATACCATTCCCCTGCAATTGCAAATTAACTTCATTGAACTTCGTGAAGATATCCGTGGACTTTTGCAGCCAAGATACTGTATTTATGACACCTTTTGACAGTCACCTTCTATGTGCAGCAACAGGCGTACAAACTCTTTTCATCATTATCCGAGTGCACCACATTGCCTAAACTTAGCAGAACACTTTTAAACTCTTTGGTGTCCTTTGATCAATCAATCCATTAATACTCAGCCACATTTTTAGTAAATTTTGAGTTCGGAGCAGTGCAGGATTGAATTTAATCCGCATATTTTAAAAGTTTTTGAATTTAGCTGTGACACTTGCAGTCGTCCACTGGCTCTACCATCTCTCTCCATGGATTTCCTTGGCGCTGCTCAAGCGAAAGTTCGTTCTGAAACACAGTTCTCTTTTCCAAAATCTTTTCGATTTAGGTAACTTCTTCTTGTTGGCACCTAACACTGTCTGTATATAAATTGCCTTTCTACTTTCGAATGAACTCGTACAAGGTTATTATTATCTTTGTGATCATTAAACCACTCCATCCAAAATTAGCTCACGCTTTTGGTTACAGGCTGAGTCTAAGTGCAAGCGTGCATTCTCAAACCTGACCGGTGATAGTCACTGTAACGAAACGGGTATTAACAGTTTACCCGTGCCAAGAAGTACAGCTGACAAAAATTCCAATCATAATCATTTCATTGTAGAGGAGGACAGTTTTACTGCGCAGCTTACCTTTAATGATGGAAACTGCAGTTCATCGATTTATCTCCTAGCACAGGGCTACTCAAATGGCGGACCGCGGTCCGAATCCGGACCTTTGAATGGCGACGCCCGGACCTCGTCAGCCTCTCAAAGGTGTATTCTACACCCAGAAGTTTTTATCACAAAATTTTGCGCTTTAGGCAGTACTTCTAAAGCATTTACTCCTCGCCAACTGTGTGATTGTCGTTCAAGCTGTTTTTCAGCTAAATTGCAGTGCACACCTGAGTTGGGCCAGCTACGATTTTTTGGTTCAAATAAGTAATTGTTTCGTCATAATTGTTCAACAATAGCTCGTCACTACAATATCTCTCCTGGTGAAAATAGTGGATTCAAGGCTAGAATATAGCAACGAAACCTTTTCTTTCCGAAAACAGTACAATTATACAAATTTATTTGTGCACAGTTATGAAAGATGCTTGAGTAAGGGATGAATTTTGCAGAGGTTTTGGTTCTTCAGGAAATAATTTTTATTTTTTTTGCGTGAAGTCAACAAAATGTGAAGAAAAGCTAAAGCATTTTCAGCTTTTTCAGAAAATGATAAAAAAGGGAAACTGTTGAATTTTTGACTAACATAGTGTAACACCTCAACGACTTGAATGTAAAACCTCAAGGAGAAAAACATAGCCTTCTACTCTTGATTTGATCACTACTACTTGGCCTTTCCAGAAAAAGTTTAATATCTTCAAACAGGTCATTTAAAACGAACTTAGTCATTTTCCGAGGCATTTGGGGAAAATAAAAGCAAGAAGATTCGAGATATATTCAACTTATTGAAAAGTTGATTACCAACACTGTGGAACACTTTGGCGACTTTCTTTTCGAAAACAGTTGCTGCTCTTTCCTCAAAACCCTGTTTAGTGACAGACCGAATTCTCAACTGAAGCAAAGAGACACATGCACATGTGGGCACTAAAGATGAAGTGGAAATTTTTATAGGTACCGGAGGTCTGCTGGGCATCTTCGTTAATATTTGTAGGCAACGACCCATCATTCACTGATGAAAGTGGCGGAGCGGAGCTCCGGCAGCTTGACACCACTGGTGTGGACGCACCCGAAACTCAACTGGAATTAATTGAATTCCAATAGAATGTAGCAGTGAAAGAAATATTTTTTGATGGCATACCTGAGAACTTCTTGTCAAAGGAAGGTATCTCCAAATTTTTTCCACTACTCGCAAATAGTCAGCGGAAATTCTTACGGTGTTTGGGTCTAACTGCTGCTGGAGGGGCGAATTGTCCTACAGTAAATGTAAAACTCGGGCCCCCACTTGGCTTATACTTCAGTTTTAGTATTCTTTTGGTTTTCAGTAGTTTTTTGCGTTTTTCGGAGTATTTGTTGGTGATTTAGGGTCTTAGTGTATCCATCCACATCCGGATTCACCGTCATTTCTCAGGGTTTTTCTGAGTGTTGCTAGCAAACCCCCTACAGTAGGCAGTGGACCTTTTTCAGCTACGTTTTCCCTCCTGGCTTAAACATCTAGTTACGCCACTGACTGCTGACAGTCCGCAGTGTCAAAAAAGAAGCTCATAAAGAAGAAGTATCGCATCTGTATCACGAATAAAACCTTGACCATTACAACCTATTCACTGTCGCTATCTTGGAACAAAAATTTAGGTAACTGCCAATAAGCACAAAATGCCATTGCTCCCACCAGCAGAACAATAAATAACGCTAACAGCGTTTGTTAATATCTGTATCCATTTACCAGATTTTGTATAGGCCTATCTATATACAGTATAATCGTAGTAAATTCTCATATTACGTTTTTTGTTAGAAAAATCAAAAACATCTCACATTTGCATGATTTTATGGGAGTGACCGGACCTCGAAAAATTTTGACATTTGTAACTGGACCCTTTCTTAAAATAATTGAGTAGCCCTGTCCTAGCATTTCACCTCTGTTTTGTTTCCAAAACGCTAAGTTTTTGTTTACAAATTGCATGCATACATGTTTGTTGATCATACTGTTTTTTATGACATTTGGTCACTCAAAATTAGTAAGACAACAGAAATGTAATTATTAACTTGATCTTTAATCGCCCCCAACCGCTCATTTCGGCTTCACCGCCCCCAATCGCCCATTTCTGATTCACCGCCCCCCTAGAGTTTCTCAACGTCCCCAGGGGGGAGGTACCGCCCACTTTGGGAACCACTGCATTAGACTAAGAAACAAAACAATACTCAAGCATTTGTACATTTTCACATTCGCTCAGTCATACTTCTCTGTAGACAATATTTTCTTGAAGAAATCTATGTCCGATTTTGTTTTCTAGCAAAATCACACCAGGGAAAGTAAGTATTAATTTTAATGTAGAGCTATGCTGGCTGACTGAATACCAAACCGGGACTTTTTGGTTGACTGACCGGGACGCCGGGACAAAGCCTTCAAACCGGGATTGTTCCGGCTAAAATGGGACGTATGGTATGCCTATGTTATGCGAAATTCGCTACAAGGTTGAGAAGCATCACGAGAACCGACAGTATTTGTTTAAAAGCTATGGTATAAGTGTGAAAGAGAAACGACGTCACCGCCCACGCAAAGGGAAAAGTATTCATTGTAGAGTAGGTGTGCTTTTACGTGCATCCAGCGACAATTGACTTTCTCCAACACGTTTCATCGGAGGCGTACTAGGTAGGGTTGCCAGATGGCCGGTATTTTACAGCAAATTTAGCAGAGGCCGGTAAAAGGTTGGTATTTTTTAAATCAGTGCCTGAAGCCGGTATTATGAAAATAAATAATTTGCAGTGACTTCAGAAAGAAGTAAAGCAGAATTTTTCAAATTATAATGGCTCTATTAGTGAAACTTGTCAGGAAAGTTCCTTCAGCGAAGTTTATTTGCAGCTGCTGACGCAATCCTTGGTGCGATTGTCACGTTACACACACACCGAAATGTAATGAGCCAGCGAAAATACGGGCAAATTGTGACTTAACAATACTGATTGTCTCTCTGTTTTCCCTGTGCCGCTTACGAATTACGACACAGCTTAGATCTGGCACTGTTGACAAAATGGCCGGTATTTTTACAAAATGCATCTGGCAACCTTAGTACTAGGCGTGAGTTCTTGGGATGTCCGCCCTTATAGCTCTGCAGATCTTGTCAAAATCATGCGAATGAGTGCAACGAATGTCAATTTTTGTGACACAAATTTATTTACGTAGACAGAACAAAATATAATCATGGTAAATGCAGGGTTGGTACAACACCAGAACGAAACTTACAAATCTTGAAATAATGTTGTTTTTAACCAAGCTGAGAATTTAGCAAAAGCATCTTAAGCCTTTTTACGCAGAGCCTCCGCTCATTCACACTAATCCGCTATGGGTTAAATTCTATAGTAAAGGCGATGGAAATTCATTGCCTGTGGTTATTTACTGATTGATCGCGCAACTACATCAACTCTAGAAAATAAAAGCAAACAGTTAAAGCTTCAAACTGTTAGGTAGACGCACAGTCAGGCTATTTTATTGGAAAACCGCCAAAGTGAGTTTAGCCAATAAATGCGTAGTCAATAAATGCAAAATCCGGATGGGTTACAGCTTGGAATTTGCTTTCCACAAGAGTCAAATAGTCCCAAGCGAACGTCTGATTTAGTTCAAGGAAGGCCGGAGTGGATCCGGAGTCATTTTTTTAATAAGAGGTTAGTTTGTTTATTATTGATTATTGTTATTGCAGATTGTTTTCTACAAAGCATGTTACAACATAACCTTCAAATGTGCAATACTACTTCACAGGAAGTCTTAAAATTTTAATACAACTTGGATGTAAGGTTAGGTTCGTGATTCCATGTGTGTGAAGATTTGGACAATTTCTTGTTCGTGGTGATTCGTTAAAAATCTGTTAGCCAATAAACCTTAGCTCGCATAAAAAGTTAAGGTAGTGTCCCAACAACCAGCATTTCCAGTTTTCTGTTTCGAAGGACAAAAAGCACTGTATCCCGCATCCAGTTTTCTGCCAGATATAAAACTGTGTTGGAGAAAATCTCACCACTATCAACATGGTCGAGTGGTAAGTGACTGGACAATCCTAAGTTCGAGTGGCTGGTTTGTTGTATTTGGTTTTTCTTTTGATGTACTTACACAAGATTCTAAGTCAAAATTTTGGACCCCTTGATGTATATTTCGAAAAGCAGACAAGTGTTTATAATTAAAATAAGCTTTTGGACTAGGGTTAGGTTTAGCATTTCAGGATGAGGGTTTTGTGTTAATGTTCAAAATTAGGGTTTATAGTTAGCGTTTAGGGTGAGGGTTCACTGTTAGTGTCTAAGGTTAAGGTTTAGGATTAGCGTTTAGTGTTGATGGTTAGGGTTTGCAGTTAAGGTAAATGGTTAGGGCATAGGGAAAAAAATTATGGCCACCTTAATCCATCCTTGTTTTTCTGAGAAGCAACTGACATGTGATGTATTGCAGTGATCAGCAAATTCGTTTGATAGGGCTTTTTAATCTCTTTAATGTGAAAACCGGATACGGTCGTTTAGACACTGCCAAAAGTTTAGATAATTCACTTCGGAGTTTGAGCAGGAGTCGGACTCCAAAACTTTAAAATGTGTCGGAGAGGAGTCGGAGTATATTCAGTCGAAGCAGGAGCGGAGTTGGAGTCTAAAATTTCAGACTCCGTACACCTCTGCCACACTGTGGTATATACATCGTATTCCAACTAATTGACCAATGAGATGTCGGGAAGGTTACCGTTTCGATCAATACGATGAACAGGAATTTTTCCTTGGCAATATGTTACTAAACTCATTACGAAAATCGAAAGAAATGTTAGCAAGCAGCAAGGCATAAACAAAATGTTGAAGGACGGTCCAACAGCACTTTAAATTGTGCTTCTTTCTGAGAACATTTAATTATGCTAATTGGTCAGGTATTCAAACTTAATCTCGACAAGTATGGAACTTTAAGTGATCTCTATCAAACAGCTGGTCTTATATGGTTCAAGTAAATGCTATTGCAAAGTCTTTGCGTATCGGTCATCCCACAGGTCAACATAGACTGCGTTCGCGGACCATACATCTGTTGTCATGCCCGTCAAGAAATATCGAGTTTGGGCTTCAGGCAGAAAGGACCATTCGAAAAATCCCCAACAATCTTCCCATCATCTCTCCACAAGTGAAGCCCAACTTTGTGTCCGCTACGCATCTGGGGAAGCGGATGGGCCTGTGGACAGCGCAGAATGCTTCTACTCTGGGAGACTGGAAGGCCACGCGTGCCTAAACAACAACCATGCCATAAACTGTTGATCGGAAATTAGAACATCATTTCATTCTTAGCAAAGGAGTACGAACTGATTCAAGAAGCCTAATGTCGTTAGGCATATTCCCTGGATATTGTTGGCATCTCTTCGACGAAGCTTCGTGGATCTAAAACTGTGGAGCTTGGCTGTGGATGGAAGCTATTCTACTCCAATGTTGAGCTTACAGTGTCTTCCCAGGTTGGGATGAGCAGCTTGTAAATCCCCGCATGGATGGTTGTGATGACTAGTGGATCACACTGCCAGGAAGGGCGTGCAATGTTGAGGTTGAAGCTGACAGATTGCTCTCCGTGTTTGATACAGATACAGGCATACCATATTTTTGTAATTGAAAGCTGGGACGCTTCAGAACGACGAACCTATCAGATAAACGTGATTCATATCTTACTTGGAATAGGCTATGTACAGGCCCGCAGCCATGGGGGACATTAAGGAGCAATGCCCCCCAAATTTTAGTGACCGCCAAATTTTGTTGTGTCCAGAAATTTTTTTTTAAACATATCATAAAGACAGACATCTTTCCCCCTTAAAAATGTATTTTCCCCCCTAAACCTTAAAACCTGGCTACGGGCCTGAGTATGTAGCTATTTTGGATTCCTATAGTTAAGACACAAGCAAAAGCTAAAATAATGCATTTTACTAAGAAACAAAACAGTGTTCAAGCATTTGCAAATTTACACATTCACCCAATCGTACTTTTCTGTAAACAATACTTTCTTCAAGAAGTCTTTGCTCGATTTTATTTTCTCGTAAAAATCACAGCGGCAAAAGTCAGTTTTAATTTTACAGGTGATAAGGGGTTTCACATTCTGCTTCTGCTATCAGACCACATGTTATTCATCATAGAAAAAATTCTCTCAACGGGAGCTGATGTACCAGGTGTACGACTATACTGGCTGACTGAATGCCTAACCGGGACTTTTGGTATGCCTATATAGATACAAAGCACAAAGGGAAGTGCATATTACTAAGAAAACATGGAGGCAACTATTGATGTCCTGCCAAAGGTTAAAGCCAACGAATCTGCGGATCCTTTTGACAGACTTCAGATCGCACGTTGGTGTATGGAACGGTATAGCGGGTCAGCATAGTGATTCCAACCGAAATGACAAAAAAAGCTAATGCTGCAACAACTCACTTTAAATCATGAACATTTTTTCCAATATAGAGATTTGCGCACGTACACCTGGTGCAGAGATTTTTTGGGTCAACGGTCACTGATTGATTTCTGCATTGTTTCAGCTGAGCTGTTTCAGTCAGTGTTGAACGCTCATGTCGAAGAGGTCCAGAAGTTTCGATAGTCATCACCTAATTTTCTGCAACTCACGTCTGGAAAAACCAACAAGACTAAAAGGTCCTACCGAATAAAGTGGGAGGCCCAGGTGAAAAGGCAGCTGAGAAAAGACCTTTGCAGACAACGTATTGTCCTTGTTCCGAGAGCTCCCAGAATGCAAAGCAGACGCAGAAGAAGAGTGGAGGCCGTTCAAAGCAACTGTCATTTCTTCAGTGCGCGGGTATGTGCAGAGAAAAGTCTTAGTGTGGCGGCAGACGACAAAAAGTACCCCCCATAAGGGACCCAGGGGATGAAAGAAACTATCCGAGCAAAGAAATAGTCTAGAAGTCTTTGTTTTTGAACAAACCGCAAGCCTCTTTGCTTTCGCGAGACGCTGAGGCACGAAGGTCCGCAGCCCAAGCGGTAAAGAAAATGTCGAGCCGCACTTCTCGAAGAGAGATTCCAAGTATGACGGTTTGGCCACAAGGCGAGAATGCACCAAGAAAGGTTGGTATGGCAAGTCCTCTTGGCTAAACTAACGGGAAAATGACCCAGAGGCCGACCAAGACCAGGAGGCATGATACATCTCCTCAGCAGAACCAGCAGGGGTAGCTGAAAACCATGAGGTGTTTCCAGACGTCTTAGGGCTGCTATTCCCGTGACTATGAGAGAGGAAAAACAGGTGAAAAAGAAAAAACGAATCTCCAGAGAGGAAAAAAAGTGCAGTAAAGTGAAATAAGTGTGGTTGCGAGATTATACTGTACACTGCATGACCAAAAATTGATAAAAAATAAAGGAGGTCTGTCTCGGCAATCAGGGTCTTTATAAACAGATTACTTACAATGAATGCACTGGAAGCATGTGAGAAGTGAGGTTACATCTACTCTCGCTTTCTCCCACTAGTGATAATACTACGAAATATACAGGCTAACTTTATTGTTTTTCCACACACGAGTTTACAGACAACAACAACGAGCTCGTTGATATATCCATTTGAATTGCTACGGCATTGTATTTTTCGCAGATACTGTATAAGATTCCATCTGCTTAACTTTGAACAAAAAGATTTTGTGTTATAAAAATACAGACAGCATTACTGTTGTAGGTCAAACTTCTTGTAAATGTGACTAAATTAAAATCTCTTCAGTTTCATGCAGCTTTGGCTATCCGTTACAGACTCGTTTGCTTCAAGTTTCGTGTTAGAAGTGGATATGCGTTTGAAGATTAGTTTGTTGACATACTGAAATTATAATAGTGGTCAAATCTATTGGTAGCCTTCTGTTCAGGAGCATCTTCGTAAGTTATGAACTTTCTAGACGTCCTTATTGAAAAGTCATAAGGTTATATTTGGATTTTGCTGGAACATACAGTGAATTTTGCAATTTTTCTGGAAGAGCCACAAAAGAAAAATTATCCGAAGGCTCACGTAAGATTTTGGTTATTATGTGCTGCAAACAGCGACTTGCGCAAATGCTGAATCAGTGTGAAAGTACAGTGATCTGTAACATTACTGGTCAAGTTCCGCCAATCTGAAATAGTGCCTCTGACACACATATAGATTACTCTTGAAGGCGTTGCTACAGGCACATTTGCGAAGGAGAGGCCATATGCAAGTGACCTGCTTGCTGGAAAACAAGAAGAGGCCCCGCGGCGATCACTACACCTGATAAAAAGAGGTTGTAGGAGACGCTTACACTTATCAAAATGAGAAAGTTCATCCGCCCCCCATTTGAACAGCAACATATTGATGTGGCATAAGCAAAGCGTGTGCCCAGACACCAACAGCGCAACCCACCACCCCCAACAAGGCGGCAGGGATCCGTCTGCACACTCTGTGGTCGTGTTTGCGCCTCAGCCTGCGGGTTAAGGAGCCACATGCGCCGACACAAAGGAACGCGCTCAGCAGCGCCATCGTCGATCCGACGGACAACCAAGGGAGAGATAGATTACTCTAGTCCAACGGTTCTTAAACTTTTTTCTACCCGCCTTCCTAAGTAATTGTCTTTTGTTTCAAGTCCCCCTGACTTAAACAAGCTGTAAAAACAAACGCATTTATTGGTAAATTCAATGATCAAACTTTCCATGTTATAGAGCACGTAAAGAATCCCGCGCCGCCCGCCTGGAAATGTATTGATGACCCCCGATTATGAAGCACTGCTCAATTCAGAACCCAAATCAACAGGTCTGTTTCTTTTGACGATGAAGTCACACTCTGCAACGAAAAATTACATCTAAAATTACGTCATAAGCATTTGTGATGTATAAGCATAATTGACTTGAGAGGTTACTTTATGGAAGCGTTTCTGGCTTAGCACCCCGCATGGAGAGGTGAGACTGGTTGCTTCAGATATATCGGCGCATCTTTTGTTGTAAAAAACGTCTTAAAGCCATCATATTACAGCGTCTTGCGTGCAGCGACAAAATCGTGTTTCGCCTTTGCGTATTACTTTGAAAGCTCTGTGCAAATACAACTGCAAAATAGATGAAAAATCACTGATGACGCATTGCAATTTATCGCAAACAATGCAGCTGGAACATTCCATCAAACTGTGTTGAAAACGAAAAAACAGCTGTTTCTATAAACCCCGAAGTGAAATCCTCGGATTATTGCGTAAATTCACTAACCATTACACGAACAGCAACCGTTACTCATTCATCACCACTGCAGAAACCGATTGCTTGCTGACGCCTTGTGTATGGCGGTACCTGGTACAGGTGAGATGCGATTTCAGATTATTTGAGAACAAAGTAGTGAACAGTACCTGAAGTTCACCAGACTTGGACCAGCAACCACTGGGAATGCTGAAGTTAATACCAGAAATTTGTCCAGGACAAATCAAGATGTTTTCGAACGCGAACAACCGAAGAGAAAACGGACGAGGGAACGAACTTTCCCAAATCGAGCGATGCTCCGATGAGCGCCTATAACTTCTCCTCTGCACATATTTCGCGTATCGCTAAACTCGTTTTGTCGACCGAAGCTTGCTGCAACAATGCAGGGTCTTTTCAAGCGGACTGCGGGGATTTTAGTGCTAGCAAGCACACATGGGCGTGCAGGACAGTGGCGTTATTTAAGAGCTCGCGCGTGATGCCACCAGCCAAGACCAATGACTTACAATATAAGCGATGTTGTTGTGATGGTCCAAAGCATCAAAGATCAGTTAACAGCTCATTTTTGCAACGTGTATATGGGACGCATCTGTCTCATATCGAGAAAGACGAAGATTCCAGAACCACCCGATGACAGCTGTGACTCTGCAGATCCAGCGAGTTGGTGAGGTGCTGACTGAATTAAGGTACTGGCAGGATGTTGGGCAGTGCGGATTTCTAAAATGGGATAGGCTCTGAGTGCAGTTTCGTAAAAAAATGGGATTGCTACATAAAAAGACGCGGCGTTTGCAAATTGTTTAGTGCAATTCGCCTGCGGCCAATGAACAGCGCAGGCACTTCAGCTAACTAGCAAGACGCGACTTGGCAAGTGATGCCCACTGCCCATTGAAACCACACTACAGCGAACAGCCTGTCAAGGCATGCTTGCAACGTGAAGCACTGACTGCGGTTAAGGAAGACGCCTCATTCAATTTTCAAATTTTCAGAACTAATCTTTGTGTCCAACCGACCACCATCACTGAATGCAAAACAGCTCATCAACCGGTCCTTTGGTGAACCTTTGTAATGCAAGGTCACTTTCACGACAGTACAACACACATCACGACATGATTTTGAGCTTCGACTCCAAACCGCAGTTATATACACCAGGTAAAAAAGCGTGTAGGTTCTCTGTTCACTGAAGACGTCAAACGAACTGCAATCGACAAAGAAGCATTTCAGTAACGCGCCCAGAAGTTAACGAAAAAAATGAAGCACAAGTGAGGAAGACATGATACGGCAAAAAATCACATCGCTGATTCGCGAACAAACAACTTCGCTTGCAGTCGAAAGCGTCTGCACTGATAGTCATCAGCGTTCGCAACACCAAGCTCTTTCGTCAGAGTAGTTGCTAATCTGGTCATGCGTGACGAACAAACGTGGCAGTCGTTCCAGCAAAACTGTGCCGAACAGCTCGTTGCCGCGCTGCACGCCTGAGAACTCGATTCGAAGAAACAAAAGCAACCGAACACCGTTCCGCTCGACGCAAGACCAGGCACCAGCGATTATTCATTTACGGCCGAACAATCGTCGCGCGGCGGAAGACGTTTCTGTAGAAAGCGCGCACTGCTTCGCCAAGAACGGAATGCTGAACGTGGCTTGCACATGCGCAGCACAGGTGTGTTGTGTGAAGACTCGATTGTTTGCAAGCCGACGCAGACACGAAACGATAAATGCGAACGCCTGAAGTACACACGGAAGCGTATGTCGATGCACCGCCGATGCCGGCCTTCACGGCTCCAAACGTGCCTGAGAAAGCCAAACGATATTTCTAGCACAGTTCTCTGTCTACTACAAAAAGCTAGCGTGACTTCTAGTACATCTCTGACGTAACTCGAATCCAATGCTAAAACCCAAGCATTACCCCGCCATATGACCGCATGCATGAAACTGGACAACAGGTAAAACGAGTAAGTAAAGATAGAAAAATTTCGTGTAATCATACGAAGTGTGGTGTTTTTTAAGGCAAGCCATACTGAGCTGCATCGCCTGGAAAGATGGGATAACTTCACATGCAGCCCTTGAGAGAGGTGAAGGGTGGAAAAGGGCCTGGTTCGTTCCGCATGTGAATCGGGTTCTTTCCCATAAATTGCTAAACCGGGTACGAGAAACGCCTGCTTGCCCTTTTGCTTACGATCGTCATACACTGCACGTTGTTTGCACATGCATGATGTGGCATCGGAAGAATTCAGCTCAAGCACGTACAGAGAATCTTTCCCAGCTCGGATTTCCACATTCACATCACTGCAGTTTTGGGGCAAACGCTACTCGTTCATATTGTTTCGGCGGCTGAAGCATTATGTCACAAATTCTTAACCTGAGAGTACAATAGTGTTGACTACACACGCAAATATTGCAAAGAAATCTCCGTTACACACGAGGGCGTTAGTCACCCTCTGCCGTGAAAATCTGCGGCGAACAACAACAGCTCTTTTTACGAAAGAAAATGTCAAGGAATGGAGAATATTAACTAGCAGCTTCTTAGGAAATGAAACAGTAAACATTGTAGAGCAGTGGTTCTTTGCAGGTTCCCAGCGAAAAATCTGTGGTTCCCCAGGAGTACTTGTTTTCTATTAATTGTCATGTCACAATAAGCCAAGATATTAGTCCCCAAGCCACAATCTTTTAAATCAGGGCCCCTGGGTTGCAACTGTTAAGAACCACTGTTGCGGAGAAAAACTTCCAAAGCGTATACACGTTGTTATATTTAACTTTAATATAAAAACAACGTTGTGTATGCCATGCTCAGTACCTTCCTTAATAGCCAACACAATTCAAAATAAGGGTGCATAATTCAACATAAAAAAGGCACGATACAGTAGGTAGGGAGTATGTGAGAGAGTTCAACAACAATCAACGTATAGTTTCATCCACCATTTCAAGCACTTCTTTGCCACAAGAAATGCCGTCTCTCCTGGTTTCACTACAAATCACCGAAAAAAGTGTTGTTACAAATCGCACCAATTCGCATTGATTAAAATCAAGCACTTAACAACCAACTACGTGCAGAGCTTGGACAAAACACTTGGCGGCAGATGTCAATTTGTGAAGAGAGCATTAACTTAGCTTTTCTCTTTCTTTCAGTAGAAGTGGAAAAAGAAGCCAAATGGAGTTGTTGCGCGCATCACTCACGACGCGTTTAGTTAAAAGTTTTAAAATTGTGGGTGTATTGCAATACGTCACGACTCGTAGTGGGTACTTTAGCTACTAGTATAGAACAGATTATTTTGCACAAGTCAGAAAACGAGATAAAAAAGTAATAAATACAAGCATATACCAAAGAACGGGGCCACTACTTCGTTATCTGGCGGGCAGTTCGAGAAATGCTTTGTCTGGAGCGCTGAGCATGCGCAGCTCGCCGGAATAAATACGCGTCAACAAAAGATCGCGAAAAATGACGGGATGGGTAAGGTTGGATGGCGATACAGACTCCCTAGCGGAAGAAAGAAAGTCCACCAGCTGACCGCATAGCGGCGCAGTGGCGCCATCACCACTTTCGAGTGCGGCGATTGAAACACCCCAAAAACCTAATTCAGACGAGAGAGAATTCGATGCGAATGGAGCGTTGCTCTTCGAGCCATCGATCCTGTTTCCCACGTTGCTTACGGGCCAGAGGGCGCCATACGCCGCCGGGAAGACTTGAAATGGCACGGGCTGGTACAATTGTGATTGCAAGCGCGCTACCGGTCGGCCAGACCTGTACTGCATGAAGTTGTAAGCATCGTAGCGATCGAATGAGTTTTGAGAAAGCTTGCCTCCTCTCAGAGCACATGATTTGTATGCGTCGAAACTTAAGCTGAAGTTTGTCAAAGTCAAAAGCAGGAGCGCGTTTGCTTTGCTGCAGCCGGGCGAGCTTTTGTGCAGCTGCTCGGCGCGCAGCACGCCTCGGGCGAAGGATCGCTGCATGCGCCACTCTGAGCTTTCGTCAGCGTCGTCGGCTTCAGCGCTGAGAAGATCCAAGCGCAAGTCTCGGTATTTTATTTTATACCAGTTGACCACGTCTTCGATGGACGGACTTGACGGCGCTTCTTCGCCGTTGAGTTCGCCGACAGGAACAACGACGAGCGTCGCGCTCACTAATCCGGGTCGGGAGAGGAACGTGGGCTCGTAATAGTTCTTCATGAAAGACTCCAGCTGCCCTCCGGCTTTGCTGGGCACCGGAACAACGATGTAAAAGCAATCAGAGGAAGCTGCAAGACAAATATTTTTCAGTTTAAGCGATCAGCAATGCAGCAAACAACGCTAAGCGAACAAAGGGCGGGGAAATGTATAATTATATAATTGATTTTTCGACGTGAGGAGAAGACGCGAATTAAACACCAAAGCTGGAGCAAAAAGCTTGAAAGACATCGACTGGGCAAAGACCTATGTGCACCATCGGATATCTTTACATGAGGCATTGGAGGGTAGAACAACAGAACAACAACAGCAAGAATGCCTGAACGTTTTGGATCGATAGTTCGAAAGTGTTGCAAAACATTAACAGGGCCGAGAATGCTTCAAAGTGCCCCGATGCTAGACATCGAAAGTAGAATGAGTTGACCGCAAAGTCACCGAAGAACAATAACTTCAACCTTACATCTGGAAGGTCGGATGTGTCTTTATTCGTTAGACCTCATAAAACAAATAAACACCAACCAACCAACCCCCCCCCCCCCC
>Ga0210059_1005208_pt1 | contig 20928 bp, 7 predicted proteins | sample Ectturendosymbi2_FD_188042 | JGI IMG/M metagenome (GOLD analysis project Ga0210059, IMG submission 188042) | Ecteinascidia turbinata endosymbiont from Florida, USA - Sample 2 (SPAdes) (version 2) | ecosystem: Host-associated > Tunicates > Ascidians > Unclassified | place: Key West, Florida...
CTACTAACACTCGCTCTCCAGGGCAGGTTGTATAGAGCTCTGCATCCAAAATTATAGGCCACACGCAATCTTTGCATGCATGACTTTCTGAAATTCCACCATAACTGTGATGCATACATGGGCGTACAAAAGGAACAATTTTTTAACTGCATTTGAACATCGGGCGAAGAGGCTCGCAGCTTGTTTGCTGCACAATATTTTCATCGCAGTTTTCTCTGAATGTCTTTGTCATCTGGGATCTCAGTATCCAGTACAGCTCCCCGATATTTGTATAGGTTAACAGATTTTAGCTTTTTACCACACATGTGTCAGTAATGGGGTGACTGTGCTTTTTCCACTCTTAGCCTAAACGTCATACAAACAGTTTTGCTGTAGTTGAAAATATTTCCATGTGATTTTACATAAGCTTGACACAAACATAAAAGCTCTCTTCGCAACATTTCAGAAAATGAGAACTTTTCAGTTTTAATCAAGATGCAGAACGAATGATCAGGACAGAGTAAAAATTAGTATCCTCATACAAACACCTGGTTCCGTACTCAACTAGTGTAGTCATGGCTTTGGTGTGACAGATGTATATGCTACTACAGTAGTAAACCTGCCTAATTTTCGTCTAGTTTTACAAATTCGTTCTAACCCTATTCTTCTAGCATGTGCTTGAATTTCTATCACAAATGAAGATCCCAAACTTGAAAGATAGCCTATGTCAAGGGTGAGGGGATTTTTTAATGCTATCATTTCGGGCAAAACGTATCAGGTGTCCTGTGCCTTTGGCGCATAACGGATCAGGTGTGTTTGAGGCGAAACGGCTTTTTCTGGCATCCGTGAGTTGTGTGAAAGCGTTTAGAAGCACGTGTAGGCTATGAGTTTCAGGACTTGCTTCGGTTGCAAAAGTTAGGGTCTTGTAAAGCGCCATTTGGAGCCAAAGTGGTCTAGTAGGTAGGTGCGTTCAACACTTGACTAGCACTCATATGACACTTTACTAAACCTTTTTCCCAAGCCGTGGTACTGGGATCAACACAGGAAGATACTAAAACGTAAAACAGTCACCAACCTAAATTTAGTTAAAAACTATCAGGTTTCGAAGCGAAAATGCAGCTAAACAACGCTTTTTTAAGAAATATACTCCGTTAATAATGGTGATCCGGTTTGTCCCAAATAAAAATAATAATCAAAAGGTCGTAGACGAACAAGATGTTTGACGAGGCACTAACTGTTATGTCAAGATTTCTCTATCAATTTGAAGTTTCAGCAACTTGCACGGTTCAACAGTACTCTAATGTTATAAAGTTTCATGAGGGAAAATTGAGGCCTGTCTAAGACAAAATAGTACACGAACAAATAGATAAAAAATGCCTTAAAAATGCGAACAGTTTGAACTATCTCCCAAGTTGACACTTCCAGCATATTTGTTGTTGAATGCCAATCATTTATGAAGTTTTCGATCAGATAACCTGTCGCAAGATAAATCATGTAAGGAGATAATAATTAACGAGCAAGACAAAGAAAAATTCCAATAAAATTTCTTAAAAATGATTAGAATATACAATTTCATCTTTATTCTTTGAAAGTTTCTACAACTGTCAAAATTGCTATGCAATGTTTTGAAAATTTCAGGGGGGCAAATGACCCAAATGCCCCCCCCTGGTTGAGGGCCTGGCTGCATGATACTAATTTTGTACAGTTCTCCCGTCGTGTTCTTTTGTGATGCAACAGTGTATGTTTATGACGATTCAACTGCACTTGAATCACACTCTTGTTGAATGTGAGACTAAGCTTTTAATTGTGGCTTGGCAACTACAGGCCACCATACGATGTCGACTTCTCGGTCAAAGAACGATAGTAACTTGGCTTTCTGACCATCCCAATGGCGACACTCAGCTGCTTAATCTCGGAACCGTATGTCTTTCACTCACATTAAAGCGGCCGGACCCGGCCCGCCAAGCAAAATTATCCGGCCCGCAGCCTCTTTACCAAATTGTAGTAACCGAATGGCCCACCTGTAGTGGTATTATATTTTATGAATCTTCGCTCCTTGCAGCTTCCTGTGTTGAATACTTACTACGAGGAACTATTTATGAGAAACCGCATGGTACGATAAATGTGCTGTATGTCGCATTTTGGGCTTTCGTTATGAACTGTGAAAATCAGGAATTAATCTGATTAAAATTCCATAAATGCGCAAGATTTAACAACAGCAAAGGGCACGGAATTGTTGGTGGAAAATTAGTACAGCCCGCCATACCTTGCAGAGTTTGTTTTTGGCCCGCGACTCGGGAAAGGTTGCCAACCCCTGTTGTAGAGCATGGAAGGGCTCGCCCCCCTCCCCCGGTTAAAAAACACTTTTCTACCTAGTCGAGTGTCGAGTGGGGAGTCTCTACTATTGCTGGTACGCGGAGGGTCGTCGGATAGATTCCCGCTTTTCGTGTCTCAAGGCGACGCAGCATTGTGGCTGCAACACTGCAAGATGTCTGCGTTCAGCAGTCATATGCAAGGAAACGCCCAATGCCAAAACTTGATGCGAACCATTTAAGATTTGTTGCCATGTTTTTGCTACGCAATAAAGACGAACAGCAGAACAATTCGATGGAAAGTTTTGCAAAGAAGAGGACGTGAGTAAACTTCACGCTCATCATTACATGACACCAGAACAATGGACCTGACTCTTCTGCAGTGTGAGTGTTATATTGGCAAATAAACTGTTATTGCAAGAATTAAATCAATCGGATTTAAACTGCTGACTTCCAGTTTTGTAGAAAATTTTGATTCTTAGTCCCAATTTCCAGGGGGGGAAATGCCCGTTTTGCATAACCCCGCGGACGCCCGTGGTCTTGCTGGCTGCACATATGGGAAAGCGACCCAGAGGTCGTCCAAAGAACAGGTGGAGTTATTGCGTCTACGACATTGCTTGGTCCGTCTTAGTGTGGAACCAGCAGAATTATCTGAAATTGCTGCTTACCGTGAGGCATTTCGGGTCTTTCTAGGGATGCTTCTCCCACGATGCTCCCCAGAGGAAAAACCGTCATGAAAATGAAATGAGAAAACTGACCGTGTTAATTCCCAAGAAGTAAAACAATGCATACCGTATTTAGTAGCACCACTACAACAGCCTAGGACAGTGTTTCCCAAACTTGTTCGAGCCGTTACCCAAGGTAGCGATTATTGCTTAATTACCCTCAGTATTTCGCAGTGATCTCTCATAATATGGAACAACATTGTGGTTTTGGTTCCGGATTACCCCAAGAAGAATCGCTTATTACCCCCGAGGGGTAATTTACCCCCAGTTTGGGAACCACTGGCCTAGGAAAAGCAATTTGCGTCATGGTTTAAGCTCTTGAAGAAGCTTGTGTTCGCTTTTCGAGCTTTTACACTCATACGGTGGAGTGTAGAGATGATAATGGCTGCCGTACCATGTAGTTTTTATGGCAGCTTGACCGAAGCTGTTTAGATGACTGCTGGTGGAGACGTAGATAGCAAGACCACAATTTTTCCATTTCTTTTAAAAGCAAGCAAGTTTATTTTCACACCACCTAAAACACAGGTCGCTTCCGAGGTTGCGTCTTGGTATTATATATCTTTTTGACTCACAGTATCACTACGTGCAATGCATAATGAAAACACAAGGTGAACGTTGAAATGAGTTTGGTGCTTCTAAGGTCAAATGTCAGATATATTCTTCAAGAAACCGCTCATCATGTCGAAAACCACAGTAAAAAAGTGGTGCAAAAATTTTGATTTCGATTCTATACTTAGCCTGCTGCAATGGGTGGCACACGCTACTCTTTAGTATGTTTGTAACAAAGTCCATGCAGTGCCAACTGCTTTCAGTATTAGCTCACGCAATATCACAGGAGGTTTTGAGGTTTTATGAAAAATGCTTTCATCTTCCATTACATTTGCTACTTCACAGAAAAAAAGTATCGTAACCATCACAAATCAACAGATGGAGGCAGGGTTGCGGAGTCGGAGGTAAAACATCCGACTCCGAGCTTCCAAAATTTACCGACTTCAACCTTTCGAAAATTTCAACTTCCGACTCCGACTCCTTTTAATGAGGTCTGTCAACTGGCAAAGAAGCGAGCTAAAATTATTCGAGCTAAAATTAATTGGCAAAGAAATGAAGTAAATTTAATTATTTTAGAAATAAGCATGTTGTTATTGTCGGTAGATACATGACTTAAGGCTTTGAATTAATCTATTAATTTAAAGTATATTTATTAATCATAAAAATTCATTCTGTTTACTATGAGTAGCCACTATAACGTGAATGAATTAAACAATAACAACATTAACATATCAACTACATTCAAGAAATATTTGTAAAGGGTATATAGCGCGAGAGAGTAGCTACCGTGTTTCCCCGAGAGTAAGACCTAGCCTGATTTTTGAGGATGATTTTGTAAGCCCTACCCTTGAAATAAGCCCTAGTTGACTGGTGACGACAAAACTTCCCTAATCTCAGCCAATCACACCATTCGACGCAAACACTCGTCATTTTCAACCATGACCTGCAAGACATTCCAGAGGATGATGATATGATTGTTTTTGAATAAATTGTTGCTAACGAGTTTCTGAATAAAACGTGTTAATGATGAGTAAATGTAGATAGTTTTTCGTAATTTCTGTTTATTTAGAAATCTCTTAATTTTTACTTTGCAACTTCATTTTTTGATGTATCAAAATAAGACATCCCCCAAAACTAAGTCCTAGTGTAAATTTCGGAGTGAATATTAATATATTCTTAAGATTTATTTTAGCTTGTAATATTAGTAGTTTCAATGGGCACGGGTTATGACTCCTAACTTAGGAATGCGATGTAAAAACTGATTCAATTAGATTCCGAGTCGGATAAAAAAATCCGGGTTGTAGGCAGGGTTGCGGAGCCGGGGTCGAAGTCGTAAGGAATCGAACGTTTATGGGTGGAGTAGGAGTCGGATTCCTAACAACACTGGGAGTTGGAGCCGGAGTCGGATTTTTTTGTCCGACTCCGACTCAGGATGTCCAGTTGGATCTTTTTTACATCACACTCCAAAATTGGGAATTCCTGTTGAAATGATACAATTTCTTTTGAAACTTTTGTTGAAACAAAGACTTCTTGCTGTGTACCACGATTTCAATTGATTTTAACAACCCAATTTCCTTCCCTTGATGTTAAGGGGTCGGAGTCGGAAATTTTGGAAAGTCGGAGTCGGATATTTTACCTCCGACTCCACACCCCTGGTTGTAGGCATATAATTCTTTTCGATTATTATGCTCCAAGGTTGGATGAAATATTTGCCTAAAAGCCAGCAACAAACAGTTCTTTGCTTCCGAGCAAAGTCTTTGAGGTATAGAACGTTTGGAAAATGGTGAATTTTATGTTTATGGCATTTATAAATAACATTCTTTGGTTACACGACTTAAAGTATTTAATTTAGCTAACAATTTTTTATGCCCATCAATGCAAAATATTTTTATGCCGGTAATTTACTTCGGCACCGTCAATTGTAGCAATTGTAAAACCAAACTGGTTACAGTCGTCATTCCATTTCCTCACCTTGCCCTTTGACACGCTGCAGTGTAGATAGTAAAACTGCGATTAGTGGCTAAAATTATTCAGAATAATTCAAAAGATAGACCTTCACAGTATTCTGCACGACTTCTTTTGACTTTGGTAATACTTCTCAGCGCGTTTCTGTAAACTAAATCCTTTTATATGAAATAGTTAAAGGGGCAGATTGGCAGATCCAAGTAGCAGCACGATGTTTAGAAGCAAACTAAACAGTCTGTATGGACGTAACACAAGGAGACAAGCTCTTTATACGGCGCAAGAAATGTCAGTCTTTCATGGTCGTAAATCGTTTAAAGTGGTATATGAGTACTACGATCTATTCAGTAACATCCAATCTGGTTTCCGCAGTCGTCGAAGAACAACAGATCATATCATACGTCTTCATGACCTAGGACGCAGTCACTGGTTAATAAACATCACGTAGTTGTGTTCATCGATATAGAAAAGGCAAATGATATGGTCAGCAAAGAAGCATTTCTCTTTAAACTGTTAAAGATGGGCATCAATGGAAATATTTTTTTCATCCGCTCCTTTCTCTCAAATCAGTCTTTCCAGTTCGTGAAGACTCCTGTCTCCTTCATCAGACATGCAAAGAGACGGGTGGATTTACCTTTGAGACCTGCGTGAGCCACATTTTTGCCGTCACTTTGCACCATTATAATTCGCCAGCTGATTGAGCTAGCGAGAGAGTTGTTCAAACGCTCTAAAGATGCGGCAAGTCTTCTAGTCTGGATTAATAAAATTGTAAAATTTTGGACTTGGGATTTTTGTGGGTGACGTCATAAAAAGAGTATGTTTAGGCATTTTTGGCCAAGGTCATTGGCAGTGGCGTAACTGACGGGGGCAAGTGGGCGAACCGCCCCCATTGGAAAGCCGAATGTAAAAACTGGGCCCCCTTTAGCTGACATTTTGATATTTACTATTTTTTTGGTTTTCAATAGGATGCATTTATCGGTACGTATTCATATTTTTATCTACTGTAGACATCCATGACATCCGGATTCACTGTCATTCCTTAACGTTTTTTCTGAATGTTGGCTAGTGGCTTCCCTACGGTAGCCAGTGGGCTCCCTTCAGCTAAATTTTTCCCCCCTGGTTCAAACCTCTAGTTCCGCCACTGGTTATTGGGCCCTGGGCGCCAACACCAAGAGCCAATTTTTGAATCAAGTTTTTAGTACAAACTAAGCTATAATACGAGTCGTTAGAGCCTTGATTGGCTTTTCAGCGTTTCTGGTTCGAAGGGTATGGCCAGAAAATCGATAATTAATTAATTAATAGAAAAATTGCTTGCAGCAAGCTGTTAAGAGTATTTATGTAGCTCTTATCTAACTGCGTTTTTAGAAAATAATGTCGTTTAGTGTAAGAATTTAGCGAAATTGTTCCAAATGTTATTTTTACATAAGCACAAGAAAAGTTCGGACAAAACAACTGTTGAACGTATCCAAACTGACGAGCGGGACCTACAGAAAAATGATGCAAAGAAGCCTGTAACCAAGGAATTAAGGTAAACTGAACAAGTTTTTGCCTTACCTAAAAAAACATAGTTGCAATATTTGCAAATCGTGAGTTGGAATGAAAAATGGTTTAATAAAGAAAGATAGATCAGGGCCTTTGGCTGAAATATGTCGAAATGTGTGAGGTATCCTGAACTAGTGGTGCGTCCAGCCGGAATCAGTTGGGTCCAAAAATTTCTTCTTGTAAATGGCCTTCGTGCTCGCCGAAGTAGCGCCACTCAGAACCGTCGCTAGAAAGTCTTCAATATAGAGGTTTGGCATTCTAAATATTTGACAAAAATACCACCTATTTATAGTGTTTCATATTTCAATTTGGGGGAATTGGAGTTTCGTTTGTGGGGCTAAGCCCACCAACGCCACCCCACGGCGACGGGACTGTCGCCACTTTTCAGCAAAAGTGCCTTTTTTCCGTGGCTTCTAATGATATTTCACACAATGTAGGGTAAGCGTTTTGCCATCCGGATTGTGCCGGAATTAGAGACAAGGCTGCTTCACGTATAAATGTGATCACGATAACACCATTCACTTGATTTGTCCAAGAAGTCTAACAATGCAGCATTTGATCATTGTCACACCACGCCTATTGTAATGCGATCCAGATTAGGACAAAACAAAAACGCTTAGATAACGCAATACTGCAGTGTTGAAAGTTAATTTGCCGAATTAGCAGCTGCTTTCCCAGTATATCGGGTGGCCAAAGTACTGAAGTGAAATGGAATGATAATGATCAGGAAGCAGAAACGAGACTATAGTGCCTTTGTAGAGGTTTGCACAACTACACAAGAAACGCTAGCACGACTGTTGAGCGGTAGGTGGTAGTTGCGCATTATAAGAAACTGGTGATAATCCCAGACAGAAACAATTTTGATAAAAACTACGGCCAAAGCAAATGAAGTCAAAGACACATCGTAGACCTTTCGGTAAGTGCTGCTACCATAATTAGTACGATTAAGCATATTTTAAACAACCACAGTTTGTCAATTTTACAACCACATTTCAAACACACCCTACTTCTCCAAACATTAATTAATTAGCCTACATACATCGACAACAGACTCTATCATTGCTACCTGGTACGAAACTTTCCCTCATCGACTTTTTATAAAGTTAGCGCTCACAAGCCGAAAATACTATTGAAAGGATATTCCACTACAACACAATCGGCCAACAGTAAGAAATTTAAGATGATTTTAATTAACATTTTGAAAACACTAAAGATAAGTCTCCCTGTGATAAGCATTTAACTACACGGAGAAAATGAATAACGACACCATATGGTGGCCTGTTTACACCATGTACAATTTTTTTATATTTAAAAAAATCACTGCAAAAATTTTTTTTCGCAAAATAATATTTTGCAAAAATATTTTCTCCAAACAAAATTTCATGGCGGAATTTTCTTCTTTATTGCGCCCAACCCCGTCAACCAAGTGTTTCCTACTGAAGTTTGCGTATAAACCATGATGTACTGTAAATTCATTTGTTGCATCTTCGTTTTTTTACGGCAGTTTTCAATGTTATAAATCACAATGCATTACCTTGGTTATATTTTAGCATCACAGCTCTGGTGATTATAAACGCACTTCCGTAATTGCTTTAAATCAGGGTTCTTCAACATTTTTTACAGTATTGTCGTCCCTGGTTCTTACATTCATTAAACCACTAGCAAGAGAACTAGGAAACTACAGTATCACCCACTTTTAACGCTTTTTAATAATCTCATCCCCTCTGCTTATCTAAAATCCCTATATAGGGGACTGCAATATAGTAAGCTGTGAAACTGGATCACCTGTTTTATAGGTTTTTCATGGTTTGAGTAAATAATTTACACATTTACTTACAACATGAGACAAAATGAGTGTTGATATTCTACCAAACAAAAACTACTGAAAACAAAGATAGTTTTTATTTTGGTTTACCATCAGTTCAAGTAAGCAAAACTGCGTAATCAGGCCTGTCGCCAGCATGCGACTCTACACTCTAGGGCAGGGCTTCTCAACTAGGGGTCCATGCACCCCCAAGGGTCCATGGTGACCTATTGAAGGAGTCCACATGATTTTCTTATGAAGTAATACGTTCGTTGCTGACCAGCGATAAAGTCCATGATGTCTGAAGAACCCATATGAACTGTGTATTAAATGCAATAGAACTGTGTATTAAATGCAATGTGTAAATTAATTTTTGTGTCTGATTAATTTTTTGGTTATATACTGGGGTCCACAGAATTAACTGAAAAGGCATGGTGGTCCACGGACAAAAATGAGTTGAGAAGTCCTGCTCTAGGGCAGTGTTTCCGCATGTCGTCTTCTGGTTGAAGTTGGTGTCGGTGCTTGGTTTTGAAAATAGTTATATCATTAAAAACAGCTTCACAACAGCATGTAGCTGGAAAAAGAAAAAGAGCTTTTGTTGCCTGCCGACACAGATCAAGAGAGATTTGCTTTGGACATGCACTCAAAATTGAGTCACACTCCACAGCTGTCGACTTTGCAGCTCAAATCAGCTGTTCAGCAATGCAATCCATTTCACAATGAACCTCTAGCTCTGACACCTCAAAGGGCTTCGCACCCAGTTATGAGAAGGGATATATCTATCGATCTCGGAGAGATGTTGTAAGGCAATCAAGAAAGATTTGACGAGTGCAGGGCAAATCAATTTCTCTCTTCTGCAAGTGCGTTTAATGCCCAAAAAGCAGATATTCTTCTATTTTCAATTCGATGGGTCAACAACTGTGTTTTACGTTTGAACGAGACGATGTCTCCGATACATCTAAAAGTATTTTACCTTTTCCGTGCACGGAGCTGTTTAGCTGATTCAAACGTATAAAAATAACGTAAATGTAGCCATTTGGCAATCCACTTGCTGTCGATGAATCATTCAGCAATGTTATGGCTCTGTTCTTTTAATAACGCACCGGTGTCATTTGCGTGGGCAAGTTTCTACAGCATCATTCCTCATGAGCGGATGTTCGGATGTTCAAATGAAACAAACGTCCACTGTGTTCTGCCCCCATTTCGCCACATCAAACACCAAAACCCTGAAATGCTATCGCGGGTCTGCGAGACCCGGGTCAAATGAGATCATTCACATTAAACTACGGAAGCGGAAGTCGGCGAGCTTTGAACTCTTCAGTAGCTTCATGTTTTTGTGTGACCAGTAATAGGTGCGATTGCGGTAATCCACGCTCTTCTAGATTTTGCAATGGAGCGAGTTCGTCACGAGTTCGGGTCTGGCAGACCCGACGATAGTATTAGTGTGAGGTGGTGGGGTGCGCATAACCCCGCTATATGGTTTATCGGGGCAGAGCCTGAAAAAAGCTGAAACTCACTCAGGGCATGCTTCTATGGTCGTGTCAGCAGTATACAAAAGAAGTTGTTTACGCCCATAGTTTTTTTTTTATGAGCAATTGAATTTTCGGCATGCCTGACACCTTCGCTATATTTGGTCTACTTACTTTTCATCAAAAATCGTATATATTAGAGTAAAGTAACTTTGTCAGTGCTCAAATTGCTCAGTGAGACTTATATTTTCAGTGTAGTTTTTGTGATAAACTGCAGTTGAAGGAAAAGGTATTTTTTTTATTTTTGAAAACCGGGTCTGGCAGACCCGACGATGCTATTAACGTGACAAAAACAAAACGATAGTATTCCAGGGTTAACGAATGTGTAAGAGACGGTTTTTGATGTGATTGACAGCAGGTGAAATATTTAAAAACTGTTAAATCTTTGCTGTCTGATTTTTTCTCGGCTAAGAAGACAATATACCTCAATATTTTTGTTTTCCTTTTTCATAAATTCATAAAGTCTTTTTGATTCTTATCATGCCCGAAGCACCATCGGCACAAACAGACAAGTAGTGAGTCCGCGAAAGATGATGTTCCTTATTGAAGCAATCTACTCTCTTAAACCTTTCTTTTCTTGTGGTATGTTTGAAAAGTGGACAGCAAAGGAGAAATTGTTCCACGTAGTTCTCAGTCGCACGGTATCGTACGAACAGCATTAACTGTGCATCATTTCCTACATCTGTAGTCTCGCGTCTCGCCCATTTCTGAAGATTTCACTTCGCCTTCGCAGCAGCAATAGTTTGTTTCAGAATATCGGCCAAGAGTTCTTGATTGCACCACTTGATGGTGTTGTTTGAAGAACAACCATAGCTAACTTATTAGTTACGACATCACTGCACATTATCCTGGCTATTTCCATGGCTGATGGTTTGACCAAGCTCTCTCCTGCTGTATAAGGCACTTTTGCTCTTGCATATTTTCAAGCAACAGAAAAACAAGCACGCACCGCTTTACTACGGGAGTAAGTTTTTTCTCCTGAAGTAGGTGGACAATAAGTACAAACGACTTCACGTTACCTGGTGTTTTTCCTCTTTTAAAAGCTCAAGGATTTCATCAACGTATTTTACATATTTTTACTCGAGATACCGACATAGCGTCTTTGAGAGATCCGTAAGAAAGAATTCTAAGCAATGCACGAACTGTGGCCGGGTTTCACCGTTTACCACGACGGAAGTAAATGCAATTTTCAAGTAGTTGTTATACGCAAACGCCTGCTTTCGTTAGCAATTAGTAATAAACTAAGACGGCAAAAACAAACTGCAGTTCAGATAACAACTTACGCTTAAGCTGCTGTACACACTACCTCAAAAGTGTGACTGGCATGCGAAACATCAACTTATTGACTTTTTCACGCTGGTTAGGTGCGTTTTAATCGCTGTACGAACAAATACGTCACTTGTATAAAGATGATAAGGTTTTTATTGTGTGTGGGTATTATAGAAAACACGTTTGCCCTTAGTGCTTGCGAACCCATCCAGAGCTTTCCGCGGTCTCAAATGAGTCCGCGGACTCGGTTTGAGAAACATTGCTCTAGAGCAGGGGTTCCCAACCTGGGGTACATGTACCCCGGGGAGTACATTTGCCTATCCGAAGGGGTACATTTAAGGTTAGCAATAGAAGGTAAAAATATATTTACATGTTGTTTATTTTCAAATCTTTATGCAGGTATCACTTAATATTATTTTCAAAAGTCATTATATGTACATTGTTAAATATATCTGCGAAAAATCATGAGAAAATATTTTGTCACAAGGAGTTTTAGGGGTACATGTTTATCTGTCAAAATTCTGAAGGGGTACATACTTATCTGTTGAAATGCTGTAGGGGTACATGCTCATTTGTCGGAATGCTGAAGGGGTGCATGGTAAGAAAAAGGTTGGGAACCCTTGCTCTAGAGGGCTTAAGAATTAGATCATTACCCAGCCATTAGATCTGTTCTGCCATTTTTTACAACGTATCAGCACACCTAGCAAAACAGCAGCACCATCAGAGCTCACTAATTGTCGCTCACCTTGAAAAAGCTTGTTACAATGAACTACATCACCCTCACGTTTTTTGCTGTGGCCTCTATTGCCTTTTTTCGAACCAAAATCTGCTGAGGTACTAGCCCAGTGGTTCCCAAACTTGTTCGAGCCGTTACCCAAATCCAGGTAGCAATTATGTCTTGATTACCCTCAGTATGTCACAGTGATCGCTCATAATATAGAACAACATCGTAGCTTTGGTTCCGCATTACCCCCCGAAGAACGGCATATTACCCCAAGGGGTAATTTACTCCCAATTTGGGAACCACTGTACTAGCATATCAAGTTTCTTGCTTTACAGAAGCCGATGTTCCCAAACAGCGTTCAGCAGCAAACCAATTGCAGGAATCCCAATGCTATGGTTTCTAAATAATTGTTATATTTCCAAACCTAGACGATTGTTGTAGCTTCAGTGAAGGTATAATTGCCAGGTAAAGGCACTCAACTTGAGTAATGTAACTACATGGCGTGCATAAGCAGCTGCAGTCATTCAGTCTGACCGAACAACCAACTGCCTTGGCCTCTGTCTATCAGGAAAATGATGTAGATTGTAGAGGCTCACGGTTGCATGATTTCCGAACGATTTTGTTTCTTGCCATGAACACTTTATGTTCTTGAAATAGGCAAAGCCAAGATAAAGCGTTGCGAACAAATTTATTTTGAATATTATATTTGTTTTTCCGCGGGAGCAAGTTCTCCATTTCCCTACTGCGGACACTTATTTTCGCAAACCGCACCGCTGAAGATATTAGATTTTTAATGGCAACTTTCTGAATTAAATTTGTCTACTGTATCACACACACTAAGTAGTTAGCCTTGAAAAGCCGGCTGCATTCTAGAAAATTAAGGGAACATGAATCCACACGTGACTAAAAATTAAAAAATTTGAGGAGATGTCATGCATCACATTTCCGGGCATGTATCTACGTTGGAAATCATTAGTCTGGTACTCAGGCGCGTAACCAGCTTAGGACACCAGGGGTGGCGAAGGGTTTTCTGAGAGGGGCTCACATTTTTTAAACTATGTCCAATAGTTTTCAACTATGCCCAACACATTTTTCCAAGGGGGGCTTCGCCCCCCATGTTTACGGGCCTGCTGGTACTGAACAATGAAATTTTAGCTTTGACTGCAATGGCTTGGCAAAGATTATCACGCTTCCCCAACATCGCCTGTTCCGAATGCATCAACTGTACTCATATAAAATACATAAGCAAACTGACAACAGTTTACAACTGTTTGAAAGTTTTAGGGGTCACGCAGCATTGTCAAAAACACTTGTAACAATCCAGAGAATTTTGCACATTTTTGCAATATCATAAAGCGAGAAAAAAGAATAGTGTGCCTACAAGTGCCACAAAATTTCCTGAGAGTCTAGTGTTTTCAGCACTTAATGCGCGTCATGTTCGACGAAAAGTTATGAAGGAAAATTCCAAGTAATGAATCAAGATGGGTTTGAGCAGTACTCAAGAAAACTCGGCCAATTAAAAAGAAAGATTTAGGTTTTTGCTGTACAGAACTCACAGTCGTAAATGGACCTAGTATGTTAAAGCTGATGAATTTTTTTCTTAGTTTGTCAGGTGTTTAGTTACTACACTCTCAGCCGTGATATTATAATCAGGAATGTAGTGCTAACAAAAAAGGTGTGGGAACGGATCCAAAAAAATAACCATTTCAAAACAGCCTAAAACTCATTTTAAAGCAAAACGTGAAAAATGTGTGGGCACGCCGTTCTAGCGCGTTCCTGCCCCCAGAGTTGTAAGTCGGGCCGGGCTTTTCGGGTCGGGTCGGGTTTCAGGCCGGGTTCGGGCTTAAGTGTGTCAAAATGTTTCGGGCCTGCATACACAAGTTTGTTATACTATTCGAAGTAACGATTTTTTTCTTCTTTGAAGTGCATTTGTTCTGCTCACTGCGGTGACTTCTGTGGGTGCTGAATGTGATTTTTCGTCAGTTAATTCTTTTTGCAAACACAGCTGCGTTCTTTTGTTCTCTGCTAGGATTAGTGTCACACACTTTTTCAGAAGGCGAGAGCCGTGAGGAAATTAGCACGCGATGGCATTGCGTCGAAAAGATCAAGAACTTACGCGATTCTTCGCTTGTGTTAAGAAACGATGGCATACAATCCGGCTTTTCATGCCTATAGCGATATCCTAAATAGTTCCTTTCATGCCTATAGCGCCATTGTGGATAGGTTCGTGATAGTTTGTTTTTATATTGAAAAACATTACATTCCGCAGTATTAGCATTGACTAACAAGCTGAGTTTGTGCTTCTTTAAGTCAATGTTTTGGTCAAGGTGATTCCTATTTTGGGTGTGATAAAATCATGTACCTGCAGCTACACCCGCACACTACGTTTTTTGATACCCCGTAGTTGTGCATATCTTGACTCACTCGGTAAATTTGGCTTTCAGGCTAAATCGGGCTTCAAAAGTAAATGTCGGGCTCGAGCCGGGTTCGGGCTTCAAAATAGGCCCATTTGTAACTTTGCGCACCCCACTACGCCCCTGCTTGTAATTTACCCTACGTTTTCTGTTGTGAAAACCCTTTTACTTCCTGCATTTGATTTGCGCAACTTGCAACAGATTGCTTATTAAACTGATCCGTTGTTTACACGAAGTTTTGAATAGGTTTGTTTTTATCAACAAATTTTGGTAAGAATCTAGCTTATGTAAGTTTTTTATTTGCTTACAAATTTTTCCGTGGCAGTACTGGTAAATGCTGAAAACAATTCTACCTTCGTGGTCTGCTAATCTGCAACAAGGGTTTGGTAGAACTTGATGTTTCAGACCCAGTCAAGGTACAACTTCAGTTGTTTTTTCAGAATGATGTTGACGTCTTTCAAGCGACTTTTCTCAAACAAAGAGTACGTGCTTATTGTGGGATGTAAAACGTGCGAGGCTTTCAAAATTTCTGGAGCGGCAACCTGTAAGCACATTAAAATAAATGCTTACATATACAGTAGTGACGTTACAGCCTTATGGTCAATAATAATTACGCTGTACTTTTATTTTGCAGTTACTATGAAATACCTGGAAGTGGGTTTCGGAAAATCTGCAGCTACAAGTAGTTTCCTAATAGGTAAGTGATATATATCGCGGAACGTGTTTGCGAGAAAAGCCTCTTAAAATTTTAAAATATGATAACGAAAGTTTTCAAGAACATGCAACACTTGCGCCAAACATTTCACCTTCTACTGTACTTCAACACATACACTTACGAAGCAAGCTATCTGCTTTTTTCGAGACTCGTCGTACCTCTGCATTTAAGAGAGCTCACCATATCCCAGACAAAGTATAGAAGTGTCAGTTAATTTTTTTTTAATTTCTATAACTTCACCGTGAAATCTGTTCATTCAATCTCTAAGGCTAACCTCATAGACCACAAAAGATTCATGCCATTGAGTACCAACACCAATAGGAGATGCAACTCTTCAATGAAATCGACGTGAAGTTATTATAAAGCTCGCTGCTGTTGTGTCAGAAACTTTGTAATCACAAATGTAATAACAATAGTTTTATCATCCTATGACCACCCAGGAGAAGCTTCACATGAACTTCCATACTTTTAGACGGTGAATGTTGTATCGATGTCATTGCATCTTCATAAGCAGAGCATCCGTTTACTCGTTTTGTGAGCTTTTCAAGTTTTTCACACAACAATTCTTGCACGCACATCCAGTGCCGTGGCAAGGCAGCCCCGTAACCCCGACCATTCGTAGGGGCCCCACAATATATATTGCATTAGTTAGTTAGAGCCGTCTCTCTGCCCTTGACTTTTACTCTTCTGGTTTTTGCCCTCACTGCAGAGCCGGTAGATTAAGCATGTAACATCATGATTCGTTAATTTCGAAAAAGAATTGCGGACATTCGGACACTATAGCAGTTTTTGTAAAGTTGTGATTACGTCAGAACAAGTCCAATTGTTAATAAAGTTGTAACCTTCCCCCCTTAACTTCGCTGGATTGCATCTGCCTAAATGCTTGCTGATATTAAAGGGCCCCATCTGGATTTTTTTGGGGGGCCCCAACATCTTTTCACACGGCTCTGCGCACATCATTATATCATACTCACTCCACGCACTCAGCAAGTCAAAATTAAACACGTGTCATCCTTACCTTAACTTTTTATTTTTTTGCGGGTTTATTTTTGACTGCAACAATTGCAATAAACACTTTTGCTTTTCCTGTTATGTGATAGGTTAAATTTTTAACCCTCTGCTCGTGAAGTCCTGTCCACTCCTGAACACGTTTTTTATAACGATTGGCGTGGTTTATGGCGCTTTTCCGAATTAATAAGCCACATCAACAGTTATTAAAAACCATGGGCGCAATTTCGTTGTAAAATGTGGGGGCAGTTTAGTGTGAAACCAATATAGTCGTTTTGACCTGTTTACTGATGGTTGAAGACAGTCTTTTGCAGCTGCCCATCCTAAAACTAAGTCTCCACAATAGTGCTGCTTTTTCTTGTCATAAGAAAAACTTCGCAGAGACTTGCCTGAAAAATGAAAATGTAACTTTCTAACATTACAAACCTGCAGCTTTAAATTTTACGATGTCTGTTTCTGAATACGTGACAACCAACGTTACGGCAAAGCCAGTTACATTTCTGCGCGAAACAAATCATTGCTATTATACTGTGGTCTCTCACACGTGCAGCTGTTAAACTCTCATCGTTTCGAGACAATGACGTTTCTTGCAATACACCACACAGGGCAAAATCTCGGACAGAAACAGTTAACAATCTTGCAAAAGCTAAAATCATTTTATCGAAGCTAAAAGTTATAAACATATCAGAATCAGTGATACCACGCCTAACTTTGTTTCGACATCAACTTGGCTATGTGTAACATCTAACATGAAAAACTCTTCACACAAAACCTGACAAACTTCGCTTTATTTTTGAAACCTCACCAAATACAAAACCTAAAGAGAAAAATGAGGGGGACATGGCATTTTATATCCCCACCGTCTGAAAAATTGGGGGACGCATCTCCCGTGTCCCCACCTAATTGCGCCCATGTTAGAAACGCGTTCAGGAGTGGACAGGACTCCACGATCCGAGGGTTAAAAATTTTAACCTGTCACACAGCAGGGAAAAGCACGGGTGTTTAAGCTCTGTAGGTGTTGCTTTAAAACAAACGCAGGATTAACTAGGTGGCTGGTGACATGCGTTGAGGTACTGAGTGCATGGAGTGAATATGATCGAAGCCACCGTGATAGACAGGTGGCCTTGATATGATGATGTGCGTGCAAGAATTGTGATGAAAAAAAAGAAAAATCGCACAAAACGGTCAAGGCTTGCGATGAGTAGATAAGGTATATGAAGATGTAATGACATCGATATGATATTCTCCGTTCAGAAGTATGGGAGGTGATGTGAAGCTTCCTCCTTCCTCTGGGTGGTCAGAGTTTTGACATAAAAGCAGCGCGTTGAAAAGTTTAAATGTCTTTAATAACACTCAATCTAGAGGGTTCAAATCATCCTGGTGACAATTATCCAAGGTGGCAGTTGTCTGAATACCAGTGTTCTGGACTGCACTTGTATTGTTTGGGTAGAATTGTCCAGTGGCAGTTGTCCTAGGTAGCACCGGTTGGTTCAGGTGGCAGTTGCTTGTATGGCAATTGCCCTAGGTGTCAATTTCCCAAGTGACAGTTACCCTGGGTGGCATTTGTTCTGATGGGTAGGAATTGTCGTAGGTTACTACTGTCCTAGATGGCAGATGTCCTGGGTGGAAGTTGTCCTGATATTGGTCCCTGAATGGCGAATACCTGCGATCAATAAGATGGATGGCAGTGTGAGTTCAATTCATAATGTTTCTTAAAAAGTTTCTACATTTTATATCGAGAATGCTTCTCTGATTGAGACACACTCAGTATTATTAGTCCGTTCATATGACTTGATATTTTACATATAATTTTGTAATTTGTAGAAGTGAATAAATGAGCTTTAGGAAATGTAGTCAGCAGCGATCGAGTCCCGGGACTTGGTCTCGTTCTCGATGCTCGTATCGATGTCAAGCCTATTTGTCTTGAGACTCGGTATCAAGTCTATTTGTCTTGAGGCTTTGAATGCTCCGTCTTGAGACTTTGCTCCAACGATATGGAGTGATAAAGCCCTATAATTCAACGTGTTTTCAGTCTGCTGTATCTGCAGGTTAAGAAAAACCAAAGCATGCAGGAAATTTCCATAAAATCGAAAAAGTTCCGCTTGTAAGTGGTGATCACATTTTTTTAAAAAATTGTGGAAATATTTTAACAAAACTGAACCTGACAAATTTTCAAGTCTATAGTCTCAGTCTTGAACTTTCAATTCTCGGTCTCAGATTTTTTGATGAAGCCTTGGTCTCGGTCTTGACGTTTTAACCAAATCTCGGTCTTGGAGTTTATGGTCACGATCACGACTACGCACTAGTAGGCTACAAGCGTAACAATCCTGACATATCAACACTTGCCGGCTCTAAACATTGCTCTGTAATGTAGACAGCTAAGAGAACTTATTCATTTCCAACGTTAGTCGGTCTGCACATTTCTTCAGTCTTGTGTGTTTAGCCGAGTAAACATAGTCATTCGATCCAACCTTGTCCACAGTGGCGATTCTAGAATTAAAAACGTGGGGGGGCCACTGCGGGGCCAAGGAAAAAGTAGGGGGCCAACGTAAATGTCTATTTTGCATGGTGTTTTTCGTTGTTTTGATGATTAAGTTGCTATGATTTACCCTATCAAACCCAATATAGCCTTGTGAATATCGTTAAATATGAACTAGCGTTATTATTCACTAGAGACACCTAAACGCCACTGCAGATGCAATCACACACGTGTACTGGTATGTCGAATATTCTGTGCTAACCATGCAACTTCCACAGCACTACACATGTAAAAGGAAACACCATTTTCCGTACACAATTGTGCCGATCCCACATGAACCAAAACCGCTCCACGAAAGTGAATACAATTCACATGAAACCGAAATCGCTCCACTTCCAACCACCAATTACATCTTGACACAGAAAATAAGCTGTTGATAGACAGCTAGTTTCATCAAAACACTCTTATTACTAAGCACATAAAAATAAACCATCTTCCAACGGATTGGTGACCACTGACTAATCCGTTTTTGTGGCAACTTATGGATATTTTGTGATTGTGGTGTAACCATAACAATGTTATGCAACTACTTTTACGAGTGTGCAGCGTGGATAGGGTGAGGACTATTCAATGCAGTATGCAGTTAAAAGCAGCGAGTTTTCGGAACTAGTTGCACCAAAAGTAGCATAGCAGCGCCGCAGGTAGGAATGTGTGCATCGATTTTAGGGCGTGTGCCTGACGGCAAGATGTAACAGCAGACGTAAAACTTATTTTGCAGAACATTCCCAACAAAGTCATTCATTTTAATATTCACACTGAATTTTCCTCTGTCTGATCGTCAAAAGCTGACTTTTCAACCCTGCGTTGATTTATGACTGTCTTGCCATAAGTGAAACATGCACTGACTCTAAAAATTTTCAGACAAATAGACAACGAGCGATATAATTCTCACACAGATCCCTGCACAGTCTACGTTAGAATTTTATATTATTATCACCTCAATATAACTTAATTCTTCGATTATCATGTCGACGGTCAGATTCATCAACGAAATCATCTTAATCTATTTTTCAGCTCGTACCTTTCAACTAAAAGTAGATCAGTGTTAGCCAATATTTCACTGGTCATGGAATTTCTGTGAAATGTTTTCACTTACAATATATTTTTTTTAATTTTCTCGCATGAAGCGCTGGTGACGGGAAGAGTTACAGCTACCAGTAACAATCAAATGTAGATTTTTAAGTAGCCGTAAATTTAAAAAATTGTTCGAGCGATTTAGGCAGCTTCGACTCCTTCCGAAGCAAATTCTTTGCCAAAATTGTTTCATGTTTTGAATCATTTGTACTAAATGTGATTTACGAATTCTTTCAAGTGTGTTTCAGATAAAAATGTGTGACCTCTGGGGCAATGAGCTGAAATACTCGAAAGAATTGCCTCTGAATTATTTCAGAAAATCCGTACAAAATTTTATGAGGTTGCAGGACATGTGTGGGTAGAGTTAAAACCGTAGTCACCAACCACTTGTAGCGATTTTTCGCTACTGGCTATAGTCGGGTCGAAAATTCGAACGGCAGAAACACACAAGTGTTGCGACTACAGCAGTTAAAACGTACAATCTCAAAGTTTCGCAACACAGCAATGGCAAACCGCTGTAAACCAAGTACAAAGCTCGCAGAGGTCGGTTAAACCCAACCAACGCAGTATCCCGAATCAATGTAGCAATATTAGGAGTTTTTCTCGACCCAGTCTATCAGCGCATGCCAAACCTAACCGACCACGCCATCCAAAACCACGTGTGTTGTCATGGCGGGATTTGTACTTCAGGAGCGTTAGAATCTTTATCGCCACTCACAGGTCAGCAAATGATAAAAAGAGTGCAAGCCGCCTCGGCTCCCCAGGGTTGCCAGATTAGCTTTT
>Ga0210059_1005209_pt1 | contig 20925 bp, 18 predicted proteins | sample Ectturendosymbi2_FD_188042 | JGI IMG/M metagenome (GOLD analysis project Ga0210059, IMG submission 188042) | Ecteinascidia turbinata endosymbiont from Florida, USA - Sample 2 (SPAdes) (version 2) | ecosystem: Host-associated > Tunicates > Ascidians > Unclassified | place: Key West, Florida...
TAGCTGCAAACGATCATCCATAGATTCACCTATCACGTCCTGCAACAGAAAAGACATTCGTTAAAAAATGGGTTTTTTATCGAACAAAATATGGGTACGCATCTTTTTGGGTCACCCTGTATGTATGTATGCATGCGCCTTTTAAGAAACTTTTTGCATCGTTTTCGCGTGAAACAGGCATCTTTGATGTTGGCAGAACTGCCAATTTGTTAATCTTACTGCCAAATGACAAACTATTACAGCTTTGGTTGTACTACTGCAGCACCAATGCACTGTGACAAGGTGTTTGCTCCCGATCAGTGTTCTGCTTTATTGTGACCGGGAACTACTTCACCAACAGACAGACCTTGACAGGTCGTTCGCACGAAGATGCCAACAATCAGTGGAAGTGCCTGTTTTCGTTGATTGGTCTGCGCGGTTCTGCTGCTAGCCGCTGCGCAGCGCCGTGGAGTAGGCGCGCAAAATACAATCGTGCGTTCAGAAAATTAAGCCCACTGTGTGATGTAGTTCCACTGTTCGCTGTTGATCCGATGCTTGTTGATAGGTTGCAGAAACTGGCTTCTCCTTCCAGATCTCGTTCTCCGCGGCGCAAACGGTGAGTGCCGGAGCATGGCCACTTCTCTTTTTCAAACTGTGTTTGATTCGGTGTTTTGGGAATCCTTTAAGTTTGGTTATTGCAACGCTGTTGATTTCCATTATGGTTAATTCATTTGTTTGACTTGCACTTTGTGTTGATGATAAAGCGTCGCATCCATCCACCCGCTTGGGTCGTCAAACGTGTGTCACCAACAGTCGGGTCCTGGGTTTTCCTTTTAGCTTAGACTTTTCGGTCATTTATCCGGAATAGCTTGAAAACCTCTGTTATTTTTTCGTTTTCAGATATTTTTTTTGTCGGAAAATAAAAATCTGCTCGAATTGACTGAATTTTTTTCGGTCATTTAAAAAAAAAGATCATTGACCGAGAAAAAACATCTCGAGTCTCTTTAAACTGTGTGGCGTTTCATTACAACGTCGCCGTCCTTGACGCCGTCCTCGCTTGCAAGGCAAGACGTATCGCTGAGGTACTTCGTCTCCTTGGCAAAGCGCCGCATCCATTTACTTCGTAGTTCGTGGACGCGTGTCGCCAATTCTCGGGTTCCTTCAAACCAAGTGGTTCCCCCAAACTTTTTCTGATCGCGGACGATATGTGGGTCCCGTACTGTCAACACGCACCACCTTGTTCCAGGAAAACTCAATATGCCAAATATCATTCGATCGAAAGTTTGGAAAACCAGAATTGACAAAATTTCGACCTGAAAAAAATGTGTGTGAGAATTTGTGGCAATTTTTAAAGTCAGCAAGTACACAAAAATTCCGAAATTTATTAACAAAACCCGATTAGTAAAAATTATAGCTGTGAATATATTTTTTTGTCTAGAAATACAAAAAGCAGGCCTATTCGTGTACCACCTTGAAAGCCTTCGCGTACCACAGCTTGAGAACCACTGCGTTAAGGTGTTTGACGTTTCGATAAATTGACGCCGTCGTCGTTTACGTGCTTTTCAGAACGCGTTCGCGAAGCAGGTCTCGGTCCAGGTCGTCCAGCCAGGACAAGACGGGCCCTGGATCGGAACGGTCGTCGTCCGTCGAGTCCGGCGACCAGCAAACCAAAGCCGACTCTTCTGTTGCGAAGAAGAAAGAACGCTGCTGGGATTATGATCGTGAGTTCTTGCTGCGTGATTTTGATTGGTTGCTGTTTGAATATGATCGTGAGTTCTTGCTGCGTGATTTTGATTGGTTGCTGTTAGAATATGATCGTGAGTTCTTGCTGCGTGATTTTGATTAGTTGCTGTTTGAATATGATCGTGAGTTCTTGCTGCGTGATTTTGATTGGTTGCTGTTTGAATATGATCGTGAGTTCTTGCTGCGTGATTTTGATTGGTTGCTGTTTGAATATGATCGTGAGTTCTTGCTGCGTGATTTTGATTGGTTGCTGTTTGAATACGCTAAATGTCTGTAAATAGATCGAACCCCCCTGGGGTGCAATCGAACTCCCCGAAACCCTCTGGGCGTTTCCTCGCGCGGTTGGTTCGAGCATCGAGCGGTGTTACGGGGATTGTTGCAGCGAGCGGGTCGATGTGAAAAAAGTTTGCTTGGACCTCCTTAGAGACCGCGGTGGCCTCCGAAAATACGCCTTTTTCGGTAGCGTCACTAACTTCCGTGTGTTAATTTAGTTCTCTACATTTGTCCACTCACCGACGTAGCGCTTAGCAGGAGAATCAGTTTGAAAACAGTCATTTTCTGACTTGGACCTTTGCTTTAGCATTCGGCCAACCTTCGAATTTCATTTTTCGGTAGATGCGAAGGGCCTGAAAAAATTCCAATTTCGTGAAAAGTGCTTTCCTTACTTGTTACGTAGTGATGCGTTGTTTATCGCTACTGTGGGCTGAAGAACTCCTTCAGGTCATGATGAAGCTGTCCACTGTGTACGCCAGTGATTGTTAACCTGTAATTATCCCCAAATGGGTAATTTAACATTTTCTGGGGGTAATCTTAGATTGCTTTTTTTTGTTAACGTTGCAGTAAAATATTTTCAACTTTGCAGAATGTCGTGTTTCATGTTAAGAAAAAACGCAGCATCAGCCTTACCATTGATTATATTTTTATGGACATTTGAACGCAAAATTGAGACATCATTTTTGTGTTTTGTTTTTAATTGATTGCAAATTGTAGTTATTTTTTTAAACGGGGGTAATTGAAATCCATCAGGTTCTTCTCAGGGGTAACGATATTTAAAAGGTTAAGAACCGCTGGTGTAGGCGTTGGATGAGATGCCTAATAGAAATAGTACCAGGCTATAGTCCAGTTCGCTTTCATATAAGTATCTAGGTACGACAACTTTGTTGCAAAAACCTCCAGTGTTTGCAGTTAAGCAGACATGCTGCTAGTGCACCATTTGTAAGACAATGAACTTTCCAGCAGAAAGCTTCACATCTTGTGGTACGCAATGTGAAGTAGAAATGTTGAGATTAGACCGTCGCAATAATGAGGTTTTCAAAAGACTAATAGCGCTAGTGTGGTATTCTCCGTGGTGAAATGGCACTTGTGTGCTAAGGGTCCTGGGTTGTTTGTCAATCCCAAGTGAAGTAACAATCGATTGTCAGAGCAGCAATTGATTGTCAGAGCAAAAACGAAGTAACAATCGATTGTCAGAGCCACTTCTGTTTCTCTGCACTCAAGTGAATCATCAAATCATCTGTGGACGTTACTTCAGGCCAGTGTTTCTCAATAACTTTTTCACTTACGTGGCCCAGATAACTTTTGCTAAAAATTGCATGGCCCACTACCTTGTTAGCATGGGCTATGCTTTTTATGCGCACAAATCAACAAATAAATGCGATGCACATTATTAAAGTAGCGAATATTTGCTCGGGCTTGCGTGTGTATCATTGCCAGGCTTGCTAAAGAGGCAATCGACGACGTCCGCATGCAGTGATCGGTCCAGCTTACCCCTTTATGCAAAGAGTGGTTTTTTTACATTTGACGTCGTGCAGTAGGAGAGCTAGAAATACGGCTTAGATTTAATTTAGTTCGATTCCACATCGCAGCGTATTTGACCTCAATAGCTCTGTTCAAATGTACTGACTGCACAGTTTTCAAACCGAAACGCTTGAGCTCATGGCCTGTCGTCAGCAAGTTGCTGCTTGCGTGGGAGAGGGCTTCGATCTTGCGTCACTGATCCTAAAATCGTGTTGTCGTTCGTCTCAGTATATTTAGTGCTGCTCCAGTATTCAGAGGAGACAGTGTATGGTGAAAGTTGTAACACTGGTTGTCCGATAAAAACCCTTCAAGCCTGCGACGTGATCAAACCCTGAATCCCTTGGTTATGTTTCTGGCTGCGTCCAAAGTTGACATCCTATTAAAATCTAACGATTGATGGCCCCAGGGCAAAAAGTATGCTTATTTTAAAAAACGCTCCTTGTTTAGGGCTCAGCACTTCGCAACCAGCTTTGTATTAATGTCTTGTCAGCACCGCGGTGTTACTTTTCTTGAAATTGTCTTCCGCGCTGTTGATTCTGGTGTTTCGCGAGTGTTTTCACTACTGTAGGTTATTTCATGTCTGTTGTGTGTTTGCCCTGATACTGCTGGTGCACGGAAATCGATTCTCGCCGCCATTCATTTGCGAAACATTGCTGTTCTTTTAGAATTTAAGCACTAATCCAATTTTTATCATGTGTGTGTTGTCAGTGACTGACGTGGCTGGAAAACATAACGGCTGCTAACTGGGATGTATCAGGAGCCCTCGACTTTTTTCAAACAACTTCTACCTAGTTTTACAGTGTTGCATTCTGGTAAAAAATAAGAACTGTAAAATTTTTTCGCAATTGGTTGATGTTTCGGGGTGCATCGGGACTCCCAAAGTTTGACCCGGGGGGCAAAACTTGCAAATAATGAAATTTGGCCATAACTTCGCAACTACTTGGAGTAGGAACATGATTTTGGTCTCTAACCCTACTAAAATACATACCAGCTATTCATTAAAGCTGTCAGAAAGACCTGAAAGGTAAGAAATTTCCATTTGCACTGATTTTTGTTAGAATAGATCAAAATTATGTGTTTTTCACAAGAATGTTCAAAATTTTATCATATTATTCTTGAAGAAGTCTTAAGCCCTGGTGATGCTGCCAGTGATGTGTTCGAATCATATTTCTCTAGTCACAAGCCCTTCGAGTCGGTAATGTCCAATATTGTTTCAGCACTTTTGTTACCAGGTTACAGAGATCTAAGTATATATTTGGTGAAAGCAGTTTTTTAACTTTGATTTTAGTTCTCTTCTTCACTCCCAGACAATTCCACAACTCTAGAGCCTAACCTTGCTGCAACAAATATAGCTTATCTCCTTCTATGTCACATGCCCCAACAAAAGACTCAAAGTAAAAGTTTGAGGCTGACTGCCATGATCGTGATATGTAAATACTTTATTAAACCACGATGTATTGCAGCCTACAATGCGTTGTGTGCTGCTGGCTCCTCAGTGAAAAGCTGAGGCTCATCTCTAACTCAGTCTTCGGTGGAACACTTAAGAAAATGGCAGAAAATTGACATCTTTTTGCTGTTTCAAGTCTTGTGACGCAGAAGAAATACAACAGTGACAATTGTATCGTGTTGATGATTATTAATATTTTTATTGTCATCATGGTCATTGGAGGTCCTGCCAGTGGTGTAGCCAACCCAAAAGTTTGGGGGAGAACAATGTTTGACTTCAGGCAAACAACACCACTTTTGTTTGGTACGTTGCTTCTCAAAGCACAAAATGACTAGATATGCTAAAATTTAGAGCGCATGCCTTCCTGGGCTCCGCCTCACTACGCCTATGGTTCCTGCACTGGTTGTTTTTCGTGAGAAGTTTCACACTCAGCTATTTTTTACGTAATTTAACGAATATATGTTTATTTCACCAAAAGTGGTATTAGCAATACCACAAGGGCTTAAAAACTTAACCAAGAAGAACAGTACATAATACAAGTTTAAACATTTTTGTAAAAAACACATAATTTTGATTTATTTTAGCAGAAATCAGTGCAAATGCAAATTGCTTAACCTTTTAGGTCTTTCTGATAGCGTTAATGAATAGCTGATATGTATTTTAGTAGGGTTAGACACCAAAATCATGTTCCTACTCTAAGTAGTTACGAAGTTATGGCCAAATTTCATTGTTTGCAAGTTTTGTCCCCCGGGTCAAACTTTGGGAGTCCCGATGCACCCTTAAACATCAACCAATTGCGAAAAAATTTTAGAGGTCTCATTTTTTACCAAAATGCAACACTTTAACACTAGGTAGAAGTTGTTTGAAAAAATTCGAGGGCTCCTGATGCACCCTACTGCTAACCCAAAATCGGTGCAAGATCCCTTAGTGCTGCTTTTTTCGCTTCGTTGTCCAAAAACTCCGACACCAAAAACAGCAGTATAACCCCGGGGATAGAATGTTGAAATCAGCCCCACGATATGAACCATAATTCACTGTCTCGTACTTCCGCCGAATAAGGTCTCACTTGTGCACCAACCAAATAACGCACATGCTGTACACCCAAGTAAGCAGTCCTGTGTATTTGGCAGTGAGTCGCAACGAAACGGCTCTCAGCGCTGAAGTTTCGCCACTCTCCCTGCACGGAGACTGCGTCAGCGTTTCTGTTCTGCAACAAGTGTCAGTGTCCAGATCAGACCGTTTCAGAATTTACGTCTTTGTGCAGAGAAAGGGTTCTGCATGAAAGGTGACCAGTGCCCGTACGACCACGGCGACGACGCTCTGGTCGTAGACGATCTAACGATCACTTCCACCGGGTCGGTCGAAGCGAAACCGGCTGCTCCTGTGGAATCGAAGCTTCCCCCCACTGCCGCCGTCATCGGCCCTCCCCCTTCGCAGCCCGTGTTGCCAATGGGCATACCGATTCCTCCCCCACCGCTGGTAAGTTGCTTGGTAACCAGAAACGGGTTCTGCTTTGGTGTACGTTTGGCGTGCTGGCAATCTGATAACGACAGTGTCACTTGGCTTTCCCTCTAACTCAGTGGTTCTTAACATTTATTCTCCAAAATTTTGTCGAACCCCATTTTTGCCCAATATAACAGGAAGTAAAAATGGGTTACAAGTTTCAGACGACCTTCGTCGAACCCCTGAAACGGCTCCGTCGAACCCTGGGGGTTCGATCAAACCCAGGTTAAGAACCACTGTTCTAACTTATGCAACAGCGAGCAGTAGCTGACAAGCTGTGGAGCCTTGTCCGTATTGTGTGCCTCAAGTGAAACCGAATCAACTTTATTTTTGCGGGAGTCCGTGTTGGCTGCAGCAAAATATTGAAACTCCGCTCGATTCACTGGGGGTCTTTTTTGTTTCGACAGCTTCCCCCCATCGGGGTACCTCCCCCTCACATCTATACAAGGTTTCCACCTCCTCCACACCCGCAGCCCGTCAACGTGTCTGTGCCTCCCCCCAACTTTGTTCGGCCCCCAAGTAAGTTGCTTCTTCGCTACGCTTTTCAAATACTGCTGTTTGACGTCGCAAATACTCTTGTTTGACGTCGCAAATACTCTTGTTTGACGTCGCAAATGTTCTTGTTTGACGTCACAAATACTTTTGTTTGACGTCAGAAATATTGTTGTTTGACGTCACAAATAGTGTTGTTTGACGCCACAAATACTGCTGTTTGATGCCACAAATACTGCTGTTTGACATCACGATTCAACAGTCAATGTTTGCGGTGAATCTTTACCTAAATTCACTGTTAAAAACTTCAGTAATTCTCCGAATTAAGTTAAGGTCCATTGATTTAACTTATAAAAAAGAATAATCTTGGACGCTTGACGTTTAACGCTAAGCTCTGGCGGCTAGAGCATGAAGGAAAACGGTTTTCGCCATTTAGAGTTGCTTGCGTGTTGTACGTGTGTATGATTGCGTATTGTGTATGTGTATGGTTGTGTGTGTTTGATGTAACTACGAATGTGCCATTCGTGAATAACGTTGCTCTTGCCCAGTTTCTGCCCCGCAAGCCTACAATCCCGAGGCACCAGGGATGGACAACACGGAAAGGAAAATGAACGAAAACAACGTAGTGACCGTCACCAACATTTCAGGTGGGTTTTCAGACCTTATGCGGAGCTAGGCCGGGTGTGATGAACGCCAATTTTGATAGAGTTTGATAAAAAACTGCAACACGTTGGACTTGTGAAGAACCCTAACCGCCCGCAGTACGTTGCAATACGCGAGTGCTTGTGGTCAAGAGCAAAGGCATATAATTGGCTTTGGCGGAAATTGGGATCAAGCGGGTAACGTCTCCCTGCCACAGTGATTGGCAGGCTACTAAGGCTGATCTGCGTAAATACACAACAATTAAAAGCTCTAGCTTTTCTGTAGGTTTTCGAGGAATCAGCTGATTGGGTTCTGCTTTCATCTTTTTACGATGATTCAAACTTGTACCTGTCTGTGTTCAAGTAGCTACACTCCACATGTGAGGCAAGCAAGGAATCTATCACAAATATCGATTTCCTATTAAAAATTTGCGATAGACTCCTTGCTTGCCTCACTGCTTAAATCCATACGTTTTTGCAGCGCTGCGTTGTGGTGGTTTCGGGTAAAGGCGTGTGTTGGTCGTTTGTTCCATACACTGTATAATATATAAGCCAGTTTTGAACCTTGTCTGCTGTATTCGCTGGTGACCGCCTGAACCAGGAAAGTTCATTTGCTTGACCAGACATTGCCGTTGCAGTAAATAACTGAGTGATGAAAGGATGTACCTGTGCGGTTATAAGGCTTCGGTACTGACAGTGTGGTATAAGGCTTCGGTACTGACAGTGCGGTATAAGGCTTCGGTACTGACAAACGCGCTCACGTTAATGCGTGTTGAGGGAGGGGGCAACAATGAAAAGGCATAAAATAACGTTTTTGGCAGTCAGTGGTGTGCAAAAAATGGCGAAAGGTGGAGGCAGAGATTTTTAGTTGTGAAGATTCTTCCAAAACTTTGCGATAGATTCCCTGCCTGTCTGACATGTGGAGCGCAGTTACTTGAATACAGATATGTGGATGTTGGAATCATTGCAGAAAGATTAAAGCAGAGCCCAGTCGGCTTATTCTTCGAAAGCCTACGGAAAACCTCGAGCTTTTAATTGCTGAAGATTCTTCCTTACTGTTATTATAACCTGGTCATGTTCTGGACCAATGTTCTTCTCGGACTATCTTGAACAACGCAAGACCCTAACAGCCCATTGCACAAGTGGCCTGAAGCGAGAGTGTGCAATTCGTAACACGATGTCTTGAAATGAATTTTATTCGAAATCGTAAACAAAACGCTGCAAGTGTCGCGTTTTTTCATGCAGCAAATTTTCGCAAGCGAACAGCGGGCAACATGGCGGGCGGCGAACCAGCGATAAAGCGACCGTTCACGAGCAACGCGGGTAAGTTTTTGCCGAGTGGTATTTTGTTTCCAGACTTTCGGCTGAACGTTGTTCAGTGATATCGTTTTTATACCAGTGCCGTTCGCCTTGGTTATGAAATGAAACGCTCTATTTTTGCATTTGTAACTAAGAAACGTGAAATATGAAAAACAAACCAGTCGTATTTGAGTATTGTTTTATCTGAGTGGCGTCAGTACACGCTGCTCTTTGAATAACCTTCGTTCTCATGCAGTTCTGTCTAGATTCGCGGACAGACGTTTCAAGGTGTTCGACGATTGTTAATTGATGTATGTTCATTGTATGCTTCTCTCGCAGGCCCAAACAACAGGACGTTAGTGGTGAAGAAAATCCCACCGATGTTGAACAACATCACGAAGCTGAACGAACATTTCGCGAAGTTCGGTGCTATTAATAATATACAGGTGCGCGCGTTTGCAGCAGACAGTTGAAAGCAACTGCTGTGAAAATACTTCTCGATTGTAAACTACTGAATGATGCAGAGCAGTTGCATTCCCATTGTAAAGAAATTGCTCGTAAGATGAAGTTCGTTTACTTTCAACCTGTATTGTTTTTACAAAGCGTTTCTGTAAACATCTGTAAAAAAATATTTGACCAAAAATTTGCATTTTCGAAAAAAAATCATTTAAATGACAAATTCCTTGGAAATAAAGTTCTTTTCCGAATCCATTCAATATTATGGCTGTTGTTATGGTAAGCAGAAATTATGAAATGCATACCATTCGTGAGGTGTGTTTACATTTCCAACATTACAGTTAAGATCGGTCCGAGCACAGTGGATAGGCGTGTATGTTAAGTGTCACGTGGAAGACTAGACCATAGGTTTAAGGTTTTCCAGCTTGTTTGTTTTAACGCTTGTAGCAGAACTTGTACATTTCTCTGATGTTCCTAACTTGCATCAGAATGATGGTCCTCCCTGAGTTATATACAGGCTATAATTTTTGTCAGTAGTAGCACTGGATAACTCTGACTGATTTGCAGTACGTCATGGGTTTGTTAAAGAACCCAGACAAATTCAGAGCGGCGTCCAGCTGACCCCCAGCAGTTTTTGCATTCCCTGCCTAAAAGGCCTCTGAAATTAATTTTTCGTTGCTCAACTTGTTTCACCCATGCTGATACGAACTTCGTGAAATATATTGTTGGTAAGTTCCACATTCATAGCCCTGCAGCAGTGTTACATGCAATCTATCTACCAGCGATTTGCATGTGGTCGGATTCTGGCAAACAACAGCATATAACCAAACTTTATTGGAAAACACTTTTACGTTGGCGCAGTTGGATGCAGTGAAAAAATTTCATGAATTTTCATTTTGTTTAAAGTTTTTGGTGGGTAATATATTGGTTGTTGATATTTTTTTCAGTTTCAAGATATTTTTCATTGAAATGCTCTCTTGGTTTGAAACACAGTTTAATGAATAAAGTCATTACAAAATTACTTAATAGAAATGCTTTATAGAGTGCTTTTTTTAAATTGTAGCAAATTTTTTGTGGCGCAAACTGGCCACCCTGTAGCTGTCGTCACGCTAAACCACCTTTAGAAGCGTTTCCGTAAACATTCATTCATCGTACCAAACCCACACTTCCGTCGGATTTGCCAGGAAATTGGTACGCGTAATTGCATCTCTCTGCGTTCAAATAAAATGACCTCAGAATTCATGGCATTCGCTCTTTGCCCTGCTGCTGTTGCTTTGCGCTGACCACGACCGTGTGATGCTGCAGGTGAAATACGAGCATCATCCCAATCAAGCTCTGATCGAGTTCGCTCATCCGAGCAGTGCGCGCGCAGCCATCCGTGACACGGAGGCGGTGCTCAACAACCGTTTCATCAGAGTCTACTGGCACAACGCGAAGGAGGAGCAACAAGCTGGCGCCGCGGACGGAAACGTGAGATTTGTTTTTGTTTATTTTCAAACCTTGTAACAAGTGGTTTGGCTGGTAAAATGTTATGCATCTACGCAGCTTGTGCGTCTACTGCAATTTGTGTTAAACCGTAGGATCAGATCCGTGTTGTCATGGGCACGCAGCGTGTTTTGCCATTTGCTTCGAAGTTCTTTTTTAGAAGAACTTCTATCTTGTTCAACTTCAGACCTTTTTTATTTCCATGAGCCCAAAAAAGTAGCACCTGTGCTTTGAGTATGGCTGGAAGACGGAGACAAGCTCAGTGGTCACGTTAGCGCTGCCTTCAAACAAATGTGTGGTATCGGAAGATACGGTTTCTCTTGACGTAAACTCAGCTGTTTTGCGAGTCGGGCCTTTTGAAAACGAGTCGAACCGGGTGTTTTATTAGTTTTTACATTTGCCACCACCGTTTCCTTTTCCTGCATAACCACGGTTTCAGGAATCGGTGGTGACAAATGGCAGTAGTGTACAGGAGCCGGAGTGTAGAAGTGGACTCCGGCTGGAGTCCGAATGAATTTCGAAAGTAGAAGTGGAGCCGGAGTTGTTTTTTTCACGAAAACCCGGAGTCGTTTTTTGAACATTTTTGTGTAAAGAACATAGAATTCAATTCGGAGTTTAGGCAGGAGTCGGAGTGCAAAACTTACAAATGTTCCGGAGTCGGATTCAGCGAAAGCAGGAGTGGAGGCGGAGTGGAAAATTTTAGGCTCCGTACACCACTGGTAAATCGAAAGTCGGGAAACGGTGGTGGCAAATGGCAATGGATTTGCCACCATTGTTTCGGCGCTGGTGATGTTCAGCGATTGATAGATGCACCTCAATCAGTCCGACTTCTTAACCACTGTGAAAATAATGTTGAAGCCACTTCTTCAGTCATCCCACGGACGTTGTCGGTGATCAAAGCTACTGTTTGCAGATGAATGTTAATTCTCTGTGATTGCATCTGTTCGCATGACAGGCGTTTTAAAACTGTTGCTTGAAAATTAACCATTGAAGAATATCGTGAAATGTTGTCGATTGCCACCACGTTCCACTACTTGCTTAATATTATCCTGTGTAGCGCGAGCATCTCACTTCTGTCGCAAGTTCTGCATTGTATCAGTCGAATCCCTTTAGTGCTGATCTTGGTATAGCGACAAAAAGCCCGTAACTAGCTAATGAATGCGAGCTTGCAAACCGCGCGTCAGGAGTCGGTACTGCGAAAAATGCACTTAGGTACAAAATCCGTTTTTTTTCCGGACGGTTGTTGATGTTGGCTTGTTTTCGATGAAGTTAAATTTTTGGATTGGTTTTCCGGTTTCTTGAACTGACTGGTTGAAATGAAATGAGTTTTTTTTAGTTCGAGTAAGTTTCAGTAGAATATGCTTTTTCGTTCCTTTGCGTTTATCGCAAGTAAATTTTGCTTTAGTTAACGAAAAGATGTGGCGACTGTCGCACTTTTTCACGACCGCACGAGTGCGACCTTGCGCTTTGATTTGCAGAGCACTTTATCCGTGAAAGACAGGCTTGGAACGCTGCCGACTCCAAACCAGCTCAAATACACGGCGCCCGGCGTCGAACAAAACAAAGTGGTCAGTGCCTTGAGTTTCTTCTCTGCTGTGCAGTGCCCAGTCGTTCGTGTATTAGCATCACATGTTTTGCATACTTCCGAGGGCGAGAGAAAAACGTGGCTTACCTTAATGCAGACTCTTTTTTGCGAAGTGCTAGGTCGTCAACGTGACTTGCAAAGTTTTCAAATACAACTCGTAAATAATGGTTGTATTTGAAGTGAGCCTCTTTCGAAATAACCGAAAGCATTCAATTGCATACACTCGACAAGGGGAATAAGTAAGAACTTAGTCGGCGGATATTTTTGCCAGGAAATCGATTTTAAGCGACACTACGCATTCGCAGACCTCAACGCTTGTGCAAATAGAGCACTATCACAGCTCGTGGCCAACGTAAGTTTTGATCAGATAAGTGGCAAGCGGCTTGAACAAACAAATCGATCACGTGAATGCAAGGACCACTGTGCTGGCTTTGTTCTTGGGTCATTGCATGCGTCGTCGATCAAAAACAACAGTGCTGCGTGCTCAGAGACAGTAAAACGTTGCCAACGGTTTGAAGCAGTAACAGCGTCGTCTGGTCGGTCTCAAACGTCCTTTTCAGACCTCGTCGTCCAGAACCACTACAAAGCACTTTGTAATCTAGCACAGTCTCTTGTGATTATTTTTTAACGCATTAGGGGCGTGTTGATTCCCGGAGACAATTCATCACTTCGATCAAACGCTTTGCTGCAGAGTTTGCATTGCAATGACCCAAGAACAAAGCCAGCACCTTACGTTTAGTGTTTTGTTACCGCGGGTAGACAGAACTGCTGTATTGTATTTGCTGTATGGAGCTCACCGAGTTTACTATTTTAAGCGAAGTTGCGTCAAAATATCTATCTTAGGTTGCATCCACCATCGTAACCGAGGCCTGTGGTAACAACGGCCTCCTAATGCTTTGCAGACTTTCTCTGGCTCCAGCATCTCTCGGACGATCACGAACACCGACGCCCAAGAACCCGCCAACACTGCCTCCGACCCCCCTGCTGCTACCGCCGCAGACGACGACGAGAAGAAAGCTAGCGCCGAAGCAGCCTTGGAAGCGAAAAAGAAGGTTGGTTCATAATGTGGTTATGTTTGCAAATATCCAATGGCGACATCGCCGAGCACTTGATTGCTCGTGATTGGTGGGAGCTGTTGTTTAGCGGATGACGTGATTTCGTTGAAATTATGTCGTTCGGTTGTGGACCTGCCCGCAGGTGCTGGCAGTTTTGTCTGAGCTGCGGTTTTTCCCCCTTATTCATGCGTTGTGGGTTGAAATAGCTGCTGGATCGTTTCGCGAAACAGCATTCTATTTGTCATTGCGGGGTGACAATTAACGAGGCTTATCGCGAATGTCACGGGAATATCCCTGGTTTTAAGATGCTCGCTGATGCACCTCTAGAATCTCGTAGCTTTTCGCTGAAGTTGCATTGTGAGGTGTGTCGTTTTTTTGTCGTGCCAGCTATCTTCGCTCGACACTTGGATAGCAACGGTTAATACACGTGTTTTGTTCAGTTGTTTTCGTATGAACGCTGGTGCGTTGCTATCGCATACTGTTAAATCAAGCTGTTCCTTTTTGACGACGGCAGTTGATGGCAGCGCGTCAAGCCGCGCGACTGAAGACGTTGCAAGAACAACAGCAGATCGCGCAGAAGAAGATCGAACTGCAGAAGCAGCGCCAGGGCCTCGTGCAAAAGCAAATCGAACAGCAAAAAGTCAGTTCACACTTCTCACCTGCTCCAAGTGTCGTGAATGCGTATTTTGTGCATTATTTATTGTTGCTGCGGTAAAGTTGAACCAGTGGTTCTTAAACTTTACAAACGCATGGAACCCTTACGTAGTTTTCCAAGCTTTTATCGAACCCCATTTTTGCCCAATACAACAGAAAGTAAAAATGGGAAAATGGGTTAAAAGTTTCGAACCCAGTTTAAGGACCACTGAGTTAAACGTTGCGTCTCGTGAATAAATGTACGATAAGTGAATAGATACGTCAACATCAGACCAGACCATGTCTCGCTTTAAGGACTATATAAACGGCACAGTCAGCGCTTAAAAGGTTTTATATATTGTCTTGATCTGGAACTGTTGTCCAGCAACAGGGTTACTGTCAATGGGTTGATCCAATAGAAATCAGCGTTGCGCGCTGGTATGTTGTGTAACGCTTTCCAAACACACAGAAGCTAAACTTTGCTCAGGTTTTCTAGTTCTGCGTCTCACGCGAACCCTGCCGGCCATTTCGAACATTCTCGAATTTCTCGAAGGCTTGCTCAAGGTTACTTGACTTTTTATTTTGTTCAAGATTCTTCTTGCAAAGCTAGAGGCAAGTAAGACGATGCCTGCCAGCGAGCGCATGGAAGTAATCAAGGTAGGAAGCTCTTCTGCTAGGACTGACCTTGATTGTGGTCTTTTACTTGTTACTGAATGCAAGTGACTAAGCGTTGAATTTAAATCCAGTGTTCAGTAAGCTGCTGTTTCAAAGGCTTTAAAATGCAGCGCTGTTTATTGCATTATCGTACGACACCACCTGGCAGATGATGGACCCGTCAAGCATAAAAACTGCTGGCATTTTGAGCGTTTTCGTGATAAACCAAACAAATTTATGTCACCCCTAAGTTTCGAATTGTGTTCATTTAGGTCGTGTTCATAATCCAGCGGTCAAAGTTTCTTTAACAGTATAGTTTTGTGTTGTGGTAGAACCAAATCTCCCTTCTGGGTGCAGAAAAAATTGTTAAAAAATTATTGACAGGTGTTGAAAAAAGTATAGCTATGAGTACGCCTGCGGAGTAGGCGAAATATACAGTTTGTTGTTATATCAACGTAACTGATTCTTTGCGAGGAAAAGTCTGTTTTCTAGACATACTGTATCGTTTGTAATATGAAACGCTGCCCTTACCTTCGGCGCTGCCCAATACCAGAAGTCGGCACATTTTATTTGTGACGTATTAAATTTTTATTGACGCAGACGTTGAAGGCGTTGACGAGTTCGATCGACAGCTTACGTAACACGAACAAGACGAAAACAGCGCAAGTCGCTGCGCAGGAAAAGCAAAAGCAGGTAACGTCTGATCTCAATCCGTGCCTTGAGTTCAACGGGGGGGTGCTTGTTGCCTGGCTGCTTGTTGTTCTCCGTGATTTGAGCAAAATTGTTCCCTGTCAACAGGTGAAGGTCACGCTTTGGGAACTAGGTTTTTGTAATTCTTTTTAAATGACCAATAAAAATAAGTAAATTTGGTGATAATTTCCGAAAATGTGGACCGTTACGGCGAGTTTCAATTATGTCATTTCGGTCAGAATTTTTGAAAACAGAGGCTAAAATTACTGTTATCGTGAGTTTTAATGCAACTGTTAGACAAATGACCGAAATGTTTCAGCGAAAAAATGATCGAAATGTTTCAGCGAAAAAAAACATACTTGGAATAGAACGAGCAGCTTCTTTTAGCTTTTTAAAAACTTTCCTCCCAGCTAGAAGCAACAACAACCCTTGTGTGACGTTTGTTGTGACGTCACGTTCCTACCGCGGCAATGGAAAGCGACCTTTTAATTTGTTCTCGTGCTTACGTAATCGTCGCGACGACGCGTTTTGATCCTGTCGCCGCTTTTCATTGTCTTCGCGCGATCATCTGGTTCGACCTCGCAGGCGCAGAAAGATCTGCTGGACACGGAGCTCGACCTGTACAATGCGTCGACCAATGGAGAGAACACGCTGCTGTTGAAAAAGAAGTTGAATCAGTTGAAACTGGAGGTGAGCTGAGTCGCATTTGCTCGACCGATGCGAACAAGCGTTCTGCAAAACTTTGCACCAAGCGCGTGTTGCAGTTCGAGTGTTGTTCGTCGCCATGTGCATGCTTCGGAAATCTTCGCCTGGAGCCCTGTACCCGTTGACGAAAAGTCTTCGTTTTTCTTGTGCCACAGCCAGCAGCCGGGCGCGTGCTTGTCGTAGTTTCTCCGCATACTGAGTGTAGTCGTTTATGTCGTTTATCAAAATGGTTCGGTGTCTCTCGGTAAGAGACCAAGAATCATTTGCGTCGGCACCAACGCGCAAGAGTTGAGCTTACTGCCGCAAACACCAGACAATTGGGTGCAAATTAAAGTTAAGGCGCTGGAGCACTGAAAAAAACTGTTCAACAGGTTGTCTCGTCGGGCGCCCCTCGACAGTTTCGTAAATGTTTATTGGAGTTTGAAGTTGATGGCCAAATTATGAGGAATTTTACAAGGTTACATTTTTGAAAGAGTTTGCGGTCTGCTGGATGATCAACACAGTTGCGCGAGAATTCTGGGTCGCAACCGGTATCTATCGTGGTTTGCCCAGTTACGCAAGAAGCTGAGTGTGGCAGAGAAAGTATAAATCCAGCTAAAATGAAACTCTGCGCGGGTTTCATGACCCCTTCGCATCCAAGCAGGCAATTTTTTTGCTCTGTAGCAGTTCGCATTTTGGTGCCAAGAAAAAGTCAATTTTCCAACTTCGTAAAGGACAGCCAGTTGAGAAGTCTTGTGCTGTGCTGTGGAGAAAGCTTCACATGTTGTGCAAAAGTATTTATCAGAAGAGTGAACCTTACTTTTAGATTAGGATGGGAACATTAATGCTTGCTGGAAGAAGGGCGTATTTTTATTTACATGTGAGCACTCGTATTATTTAGAAGAGTAAAATACTTATCAAGAAACACTCTTTTGTCGCTTAATATTCGACAAAGAATGTTGAATTACGTGATAAATTTGGAGAAACGCTGCGTAAGCAACAACAGTTTTTCTCATGTGCTTTGTTTCATCAGCCGGGCGCGCAGTCCGCCTCCCGCGTGTTCTTGTTTTGTTTATTCTAAAAACCGAACTTGCTCCAACTTTCCTGACGATCACGCCAGTAAAAGTAGGCCGCCGGAAATTCCGCTTCTTAGCGAACCTGCGGCGGGGAGGGAATGAATGAAACCGCAAATAATTTTTGTTATTGTCGAATTTGCCGCTCAGCTGTGGCGGGACTGAACATGTATTCATCGATGTATGAATATGAATACATCGAGAGACACGAGCTGCTGGCCATTTTCCCCAGCAGTATTTGGTCGGTTTCGCGATCTCAAAAGTTTCTGTAAGTCGCTGGAAAAAATAACGAGTTCAGGGGAGACGAAAAATATGACGGTGAAATGGTTGGTCAGAGCTTTGAAGAACTTGGTGTTCGCTGCTGAAAAGATAAATAAGAGATCAGACGAGTGTGCGACTTGGGCAAACTCGTGGGCTAATAACTTCCGGTTTGACCGCACAAACCGATTTCTATCTTCTGTTGCAGGCCCGATCGCTGGGATTGGTCAATCCGCGTGGCGGCAAGAGTCGGGGGCGTGGTCGAGGCGCGTGGGGGCGTGGCAAGATGCGCGGCGGCAACGTTCACCGGTTCATTCGCGCTGGGGCGAACCTCGATCGGCGTCCGTGCGAATTGCGAATATCTGGTTTCCATAACGACGAAAGAGACGAAATGATCACTCACTTCTCGGTAACTGCCTCTTTGCGTTTTCCGAACTGTTTTTGAACATTAAAAAAAACAATAAATCCCAATCACGTTCTGAGAATCCTTTTTTCTGTTCGTCCTTCATTTTTTTGTGTGCTTTTGTATTTTATTTGTTTATTTTCGGCGAACGCGTCGAACACTTTGCTACGAAGCGTTGGGTTCACTTTAAGTCTGCACGTCACGTTCGAGGTTTTCCATTTTAAGAATTTGAATTCAAACAGATATTACAGGAGCTCGGTTTGTGACGCAACAGTCCATCTTATGCTCGAGGACATATATGAGGTCAATGCCTATGACGAGAATAAACGGGGTTTCCAAAAATATCCGTTTGGCATTGGTCAGACAAAACAAATATGTTTCTTTTCTACTCAGGATTTTGGTGAGATCGAGAATTACTCTTTCGACGACGAAGAAATTACCTGCACTGTGAAATACAAAACCCGTTACGACGCGGAACAGGTGAAGTTGCATGTTGTTATCGCCCGCGGTTGGTCGCTTGAATGATTTTTGAACAAATCACAATTTTCAACACTGTGTGGGTTGCGAAGTTTGGCAGCTCAAATAGATGCATCCAGTTTCTCAACCAGTAGGTTTGGGGATCAATCCTCGCCCACGGTAGTTTTGTTGCGACTTCCAGTCGGAGAGTGCCGGGCGCTTTGTTGCGTCACAGTAGCAAGGAGACAATGAAGGCTGCACAGTGTTAATGTGTCTGAAAAATTCACAACGCATTTGAGCCTGACAAGCTCGAGCCATTAGTTCTTTGAGCATGTCGATGCTGCCACCAAGCGGCTCTCTTTACCGCCCCTGTTTTTGTTGCAGGCCGCGTCTCAGGGGAGTTTCTTCAAAGGCCGACACCTGATAATTGTCTGGACGTCACAGCCCAACAAGCTCCCTGTGTCGGTGAGGATTGAAAACTTCGTTTTTTATGCTGTGTGCGAAAAAAACTTAACTGAAGGGTTTAATAACTTGTCGATACTTGCATTTTCCCTTTCTACTTTGTTTTACGCCTTACTGTGTTTATATCACTCACCAACAGTAATGGTCGCTTGCTACTTTGGCAAAGGTTGGACAGTTCCGTTTGACGAATGATGGTGGTGATTACATTGTCAATGGAAACAGTACTTAATTTTTTCCCGCGTTGTACGAATGGCGTGTGGATGACGCGTAGCATGGACGAAGTTGTCTGGATGACGTAGTGTAGATGACGTTGTCCGAATGACGCGGTGTAGATGACGTTATCTGGATGACCGCGCGGTTCAACTTGAAAGAGCGACCGTTACAAAAAATAATCGTCATCATTACGGGGAGTCAAACCGCACGTTTTCAAAACCGCACGTACAAACCGCACCGCACGTAAAAATCAAACCGCACGTACAAACCGCACGTTTTGGCACTAACTCCCTTTTCGTTCGCTACGAAAATTGAAACATGTCGAGATTTCAAATCATCTCTGCACATTATTCTTCCGCAGTGCGTTTACACATAACCGCGTTTGACGTGTAGTGTTGAAAAACTGCGGAAATAAGGAACTGCCCGCAATTATGTGTGGAATGATCTGTGGCTCGCTGTGCGCATGGCCATCTGTGTCGATATCACTGCTTTGAAAATAAACACTTTGTACAAATTACGTCAACGCATTCCAGCGTGCAGTTTGCTCGCCTTTGATAAGACATAAATTCTATTCATCCTGATGATGCTTAGCTCGTGCTTTTGAAATTCTCTCGTTTCTTGCGCACCTACCTGCTCCCGTTCTATCACTGACGAAATATCGCCTTTGTGTCTCTTTCTGCGTGTCGCCATTTTGTCCGAACCATACTAACCAGATGCGTTGCGAAGGAGTGTTTTGTGGTGCGCGTCGATGCGTGACGGAAATCATGAATCTCCTCCCATGTCACCGAACGGCGCTTCCGCATTTACGCGCATGCGTCGAACGTTTCCCACAGCCCCTCCCCCACCCCAGCTGAAGTTGCGCAGTTTGTCGCCTCGTTTTTAATCGTATCCACCCCCACCCGGTCCGGGAAGTTCCGGTTGATAACGAGTTCTTCGAGTTAATAGATTCATGGCGAGCAGTTATCTAATTTACAAGACTCAACGCCTGTTCAGCCTTATTCGACACCTTGCCCTGAGCCTTTGTCGCGGGTCTTCTTATAATTATTAAACTGACCCGCTAGACCAGGCCCTTAGCCACGGTGGGGCGCATTCGGGGCAATGCCTCCCAAATTTTGTTGTGCCCAGAAAAATTTGTTTGGAAAACAACAAAAACACAAATCTTACTCCCCTAAAATGCATTTTCTCCTCAAAAAAGACTTAAAACCTGGCCGTGGGCCTGCGCTAGAGTCGAAAAAGTACTATTTTCAAAACACGACAAAACGACTTTTGTTGATGTTATCGACGATCAACATAGAATTAAGAGCAGAAGACACTAGAAGTAAGATCTCAAGAAACAAAAAAACTTTTCCAAAATGTTACGCGTCATCATCGCGCTCTTCTATCACGTGCTTCGCAGATCACGACGCCCGCCTCCACCAGTCCCTCCCAGAGCTCCATCCTGAGCCCCGCTCACATCCTGCAAAGCAAGGAGAAGGAGGAGCACGACGACGACGATGAGGACGACCACATCTCCGTCACGGTCGACCCGGTCGTGGCGTACAATCCTCCGGAGGACGAGTTCGGCTTCGGCCTGCTGGAGGAGGAGTTGGATGAGGAGGCGCTCCTAACCGGGGCGGATCTGGAGGACGAGGACGACGAAGCGGCGCTCGACGAGGAGAGATCCTGGAGGCATTGATCTTCATCATCTTGCGCCGTGCGACCGCTGCGTCCTGACGACTCAAAAAAAAGAGTTCTTCCTCAAAGGCAACGTCATCGACGCTTGCGTCACAACGTGACGTCGGCCCGAAGGAGTTTTTTTCTTTTTTGCGTTGGCGAGTTCCCGTGCAAGGCATGACTTCTACCACTAGGTCCATTACGCTTTCGCCGAGTTGCGTCTATAAACTTTTATTTCTGCCTTGTAGCGAAATTACCCGTTAC
>Ga0210059_1005210_pt1 | contig 20923 bp, 15 predicted proteins | sample Ectturendosymbi2_FD_188042 | JGI IMG/M metagenome (GOLD analysis project Ga0210059, IMG submission 188042) | Ecteinascidia turbinata endosymbiont from Florida, USA - Sample 2 (SPAdes) (version 2) | ecosystem: Host-associated > Tunicates > Ascidians > Unclassified | place: Key West, Florida...
TGACGCTTTCCTTTTTTTCTCGCAACAATGGGTGAGGGGTCCTCACAAGTGGATTAGCCTACGGCCTCGCATCAGTTAAATCCGGTCCTGCGTGTAGTACTAATTTGTATGACATCAATCGCAAACCTTTCACAAGAGCCCCCTTTAAAACAGCCTAGGGCCCTGCAAACGATGTAAAGTATTTGTATCAGGTTTGCTATTTTAGGGTATGTAGATTGCAAATACAGTATTAGCAAGTAGGCTATAGTATGAGGTGTTAAATTTAGACTACTCAAGTTGCATTGCCTGAACCACTTTCGGAGATCTATAGCCTAACGCTTTTTGGTTGATTTTGAAACGGTGGTTTTCAGAGTGTATCGTACGTTTTTTGTATTTTTAAAATGTACAATACAGGGTGGGCCAAAAGTAGACGTGCTCTTGATTGCTTTTTTATATTTATGGCTTAAATTTTGGGAGGGTATTGACAAATACTGGATCGTTCCGGTAAGAAAATTATTCTACTTTCACCACTGTGTGGGACTGGGTCGAGAATTTCCTAAAGAACATCAAAGCGTTAGTTTCGAGTTTGGCGGTCCCAACCAAGTGTCCCTTGAATTTCAATGCTTTGGATGTATTAAAGGGTGTTACGCCAGTTCGACTTTTCGAACATTTAACGCCTGACTGCAGACCTGTCGCCTCCAAGTCACGAAATTACTCGCCGTCGGATCGAGAGTTCATTGACACGCAGACAGCACAGATGCTTCGTGATGGTATAATCGAACCGAGCACGTCTCCGTGGAAAGCGCAAGTTGTCGTAGTCAACAACAGCAATCATAAGAAACGCTTGTGTATTGATTGCAGCCAAACTATAAACAAATTCATTTTGCTTGATGCTTACCTGTTGCCACGTATGCAAACCGTTGCAAATAGCGTAGCTTAATACAAGTGGTTCTCCAGCTTAGATTTAAAGAGCGCGTATCACCATGTTCCTATTCTGGCCGAAGAAAGGTTGTTTACTGCATTCGAATCCAATGGCCAGCTTTATCAGTTCAAACGCATACCCTTTGGGTTGAAGAATGCCGTTCCCTGTTTTCAGCGTGTAGTACATGAAATCATTTCAAAGTATAGCTGCAAGGGATCTTATGCTCATTTGGATGATATTACAGTATGTGGACGGACTCGTGAAGACCATGACGAGAATCTAAAATGTTTTCTAACTGCAGCAAAAAGTGTAATATTACCTTCAACGAAAAGAAGTGTACCTACGCCACCGATTCTCTCAAGTTGTTGGGCTACCACATTTCGAACGGAATGTTGCAAACGGACCCTGACCGTGTCAAGTCTCTATTAGAATTGCCAGTGCCGAACACTGGCAAGGAGCTCAAGCGCCTTGTGGGAATGTTTGCGTACTACGCTCAGTGGGTCCCTTTTTCTGAAAAATTAAGCCGTTGATTGCAACGAAAGAGTTTCCCTTGCGCGAGGAGGCTGTGCAAGTTTTAAAGACACTGAAGCAGGATTTAACTTCAGCTGCCCTTAAAGTTATTGATGAAAAGTTGCCTTTTGTTTTGGAGACGGACGCTTCAGATAATGCGATCTCCGCTACTCTGAACCAGGAAGGCCGACCTGTGGCCTTTGTCTCGAGAACCTTGAACAAATGCGAGTTACATCAGTAAAGTGTGGAAAAGGAATCTTGTGCTATTGTTGAAGCCATTCGAAAATTCGAAAATGAAAATGGGCTCATCTACTTAGTGGCCGTCGATTCACTGTTGTGATTGATGGATCAACAGTCCGTATCTTTTATGTACGATGTACGTCACTCCAGTAAGATAAAAAATGAGAAGATAATGAGTTGGCGTATGCAATTCAGCGAATTTGAACGTCAGATATGGTTTCATCCAGGGAAATTAAATTCAGTCCCTGACGCCCTTTCTAGGGCGTATTGCGCGAGTTTGCACAAAAGTACTCTTTATACCATTCATGCGTCGTTGTGCCACCCTGGAATAACGCGTTTGTATCATTTTGTCCGCACTAAGAATTTGCCGTATCCTTTAGCTGATGTGCGGAAGTCTGTCGAAGGTTGTCGCATGTGTTCAGAAGTCAAGCCGAACTTTTGTATAACACCTTCGGCTCAGCTTATTAAAGCGACGCAGCCGTTCGAACGTTTGAGCGTAGACTTTAAAGGACCGCTCCCTTCGTCCACGAAGAATCGCTACTTCGCTAACAATTGTTGAGTATTCTCGTTTTCCGTTCGCTTTTCCTTGTGCCAGTGTTGATTCTAAGACCATGATAGCTCATTTTAACCAGCGTTTTGCGTTGTTTGGTATGCCTGCATACATTCATTCCGATAGGCTTTTATGTCAAACGGGTTGACGATGTTTTTGCGTCAGCGTGGTATCGCCTGCAGTAGAACGTCTGTTTATAACGCTCCTGGAAATGGACAATGTGAACGCTATAATGGCATAATTTGGACAGCGGTCAAACTTGCGATTAAGTCTCGGAAGCTGGACATTGCGCGCTGGAAATGTGTTTTGCCTGATGCGTTGCATTCCATACGTTCTCTGCTTTGTACCGCAACAAATGCGACTCCGCATGAGCGCCTGTTTCATTTTACACGGCAATCGACGTTTGGTGTATCGATTCCCACCTGGTTGAGTGCGCATGAAACTGTATTTCTGAAGAGACATTTGCGTGCATTTAAGTATGACCCCATTGTTGACGAGGTAGAGCTTGTGCATGCGACACCCAACTACAACTAATCCGATTCCCGTCTGGTTAAGAGTCGACAGTGCCTCTGCGCGATATTGCACCCGTTGGGGAATTTGAACCTGGTTCACCTTCTGAGCAGAGGGACGCAAACGGGGAAGAAGCAGCTCAAACAGTACATAGCCTGGTCGACTTTGTGCCTGGTCACGGTGAACATGTCGAAAATACTGTTAGTGATCCCGCCTTACCGGAGAGCGACAGTCGCTGCGATGATCGCGCAGCTTTACAAGACGGCGGTAATCGAGCAGAAGAAAGCTTGCATACGGACGCTGCAAAGTCACCTGCCCCGATTGTGCGCAGGTCCACACGACAACGAAAACCTGTGGATCGCTATGGCGTTGCACCGTATTGGTAGACTTCGTTTGAGGGGGGTGAATGTGGTGCAATTATTGGATGTGCACGTGTTTGCTCGAGGGTGATTACATGATTGGCACATTGCGTTCGTACCGTTTCTTGCGTAGTTGCTGCGCTTTCTGTTCTGGCTTCCTTATGCGAAGGTTTTTTCTTGTTTGTTCGAACCTAAGTAACTTTGTGTTTTTCTATTTAAGGACTAAGTCCAGTTATAGCAAAATAAAGCCTGCCGTATATACTCGCGTATAGGTCGCACTTTTTTACCAAAAAATTGAGACAAAAACTTAGGTGCGACCCATACACTGGACATAAATGCAAACACCAGTCCTCTTGTTAACGGATGTCCATAGAATTTAGCTGTTCTACTTCACTCCCTTCATTTATCGCGCCGAAAAAAGGGCCAATAAGCTAACTGTGTTTTAGTTGTTCTACTTTGCTCCCTGAATTGTTTGTCATATATTCACCAATGCGGAACCAAAGTTATTTCCCTTGGCGCGTATCTACAGATTAAGGTGATATAACGATGCACGTCGTCACGGCGCAACAGCTAATATTACAAGCGTGACAACTCAAGCCATTTCAGCAATTCAGCAGCACGCACTTTGCTTTCTCATAAATTTTACTTTAGGGTTACTTTTCATGGTATTTGTAACCAAGGTTTAAAAAAAAAGATAAATATTTGATAGTTTTTGCGTTAGAATGAGCCGTGTAACTCACCAAATTACAGTGTGACCTATATACAGATCAACCACAAATACCTACTTCGACAATAACAAACCAGGGGTGCGACCTATGCACGGGTCAACCACAAATACCCACTTTGACAGTCACAAACTAGGGGTGCGACCTATCCACCGGTGCAACCTATACGCGATTATATACGGTAAGTAAATAGGCGTGCTGTGTGCAAATGTTTCAACAGTATCCATAACCACTGCCCAAAAACAACAGTCAATCTGCAAGCAGTCACTTGCGTGGTGAATATATGCTACTCCATTCAATTCATACACTCGCAAAATTGGCTTTGAAAGAGACAATGCCTCCCCAGCCATGAACCTCACCGCACGTCACTTCTGTGGAGCCTTTAATAAAATCAGTCAATACTGTTACGTACAAGTGGTCTCTACCAGAAAAAGTTATTACCTGCTTTGCGCGTCAAAAATCATGAATGATCCTGGAACTTATGTAAGAAATTGACATTGTTGCATAACAATCAAACTGTCTAACGAATGGAATTGTGTGTAACAGGCGCTGCTAAGGGCGGGATATTACATATACAGTAAATGGGGTTAAAGTGGAAAATACTTGAAAAGCTTGTTCACCAGACATTGAAATTTTCAGCAACAGTGTTGCCCGATGGTAAGATGCACCACCAAATTCTCAATTTCTTGTGACGTTTGAAACAACTTGATGACAAAAATGAAGCTTGGATCCAGACGTAAATCTGGTAAAATTTTATAGATTTTCCAGTGTATGAAAAAATTTTTTCCAGACGAAACCCAGCAATATTTTCTCTTTTCAACGTGGAATTCGGCAACACAATCTCTATAGCCCGCCTTCTTTAGCAGAGCGTGAAGCCAAACATTTTAGATGCCTGCAACTGGAGCCTAAAATTGGGTTTCAGCTCCACATTTTAATTTGATTTTGCTGACAACTGGCGGCAGGCTGAACTATGAAACTTACTTCTTGCCGAGGCGGATGACATGAACGCTCCTGCCCAAGATGCACTCAGTGGCGCCAGAACAGCGGTAGGGCAAGGGGTAGTAAAAGAATTAAGGGCAATGAAAACTTAAAAAAATCGTTACCAATAATGCTTGTTTCTGTTTAGCAACAACCTCGACCTCAAAAATAATAATAGATAAATTATGGAAAATTACCCTTAAGTTTCTGGGTGTGCGAATAGCTGCAATAAATATGTTTCAAGTCGGTCTTGATAAACCACGAAATTACCTATGATATTTCTGGAAAAAGGCACCTCCGCCCCTGTTGCCCCCACTATGGAAGGCCAGGCGGCCAATGTCCCCGCTTTCCGGTGTCTCTGCTCTTTTCTTTTCGAAGCATCAATGGTAAGGCAAACAAAATTCACTTAATCTAATTCTTAACGTAACTCAGCAGCAATCATCGGGACAATGCAATCGACAATTTCTAATTCACATTTTGTTCTTGCAATGGCAAATTTAGGTTCAAAAACTTTTAAAACTAGCTCAGAGGTTGCAATCAAATTCTAAAAGACTTTCCGTAAATAGCATCGTGATACACAAAAGTAGCTTCTTTCGCTGCTAAGAGTAGAGACTCATCAGAATGACTTTGAAGAAGTGTTTCACACGAGATGACGACATTGCTGCTTTCACACAAGATTTGTGCTTTTTGGTTTCCAAGTGGTTGTCAATATCTGAGCGTCCGCCATTGCTAATTGAAATAACGCATAATTCCAATGCAGCATAGTTATTTTTAGACATGGTCCAAGTCGAAGCCTAAAGAAGTAAAAGTTAGATAAAGAAAAATGACATCGGCCTATCAGTATGTTCAGAGTGATTCGATAAAATGAGAAAATGATAAATGTTTTTTGCAGAAGGTAATGAGTTATACGCGAATCATTTCTAGCGTTTGTACGTTCGTTAAGAACTTGTTCACTCGCTAGTCGAATGCTTTCACAGGTGAAGAAAGAAACTATAACATCAATAATGTAAATGTGAATTATTTGAAAATTCCCAAAAAGCATTGCGGGCCGCACAAAACGACTTCGTGGGCCACATTCGGCCCGCGTGTTTGAGACCCTGATTTAACACAACGAAACAAGAAAAAACAAGATCATACATCACTCTTCAGCAAGTTGGCTGAACAGACCAATCACAGCCTGCTAATACTCGTGTAGGAAGGGTATGCTGGCTGACTGAATGCCTAACCGGGACTTTTTGGTTGACTGATCGAGACGCCGGGACAAGGCCTTTAAACCGGGACTGTCCCGGCTACAACGGGACGTATGGTATGCACTAGCATACGGAGGGACCCCCTAAAATCTTTCTGTGGACCCCTGGGGGTCCATAGACTCCCGGTTGGGAACCACTGGCCTAGGCCAATTGCGCAAAATGTAAAAGTGTTGTTTAAAAAAAACATGCATATTTTTAGATCCAGATATGCTAGCAAGTCAGTCAAGGGCTCTAAAGACTCGTTTTCGAGTCAGGAATCAAAAAAAAACATTGAGCGAAAAAAAAATTTCGCATTGGCCTGGGGCCCAGGGCCAGGCAGAATTGGCCTAAAATGGCCCAAATATACTCTCATTGTGACGTAACACACAAAGAACCCACAATCCAAGCCGAAAAATTTTTTTTACGATCTCAATTCGAAGACTTGCCGAATCCGTAGAGGGTTTGATCAACTCTCTAGCTCTATTGGTCAACAAGTCATGACTGGCCAAAGTTTGTCCGTAAAGGGGTTCGTGCGGTCCGTAAAGGGTTAAAAGTAAATGCATATTTCTCACGATTTTACTGCAGCACAAACTTGCCTAGTTGTGAGTTTTTAGTAGTTTTCGGACAGGTGCGGATTTGAGACCGAAAAAGTGCGGGGCGGGCCCGGGTTGGGATGGTCTGCGGGGCGGCTTAGAAGTTTGCGGGAGCGGGCAAGATTCCTCAAACTCATGCGGGTGCGGGGCGGGTTGAAATTTTACTGGTGCGAGGCGGGAGCGGACAAAAAATTTCAACCCGCGCAGGACTCTAAAATCGTGAATACGTTGGCCTGATGCAGTTTTGCAGTTGCGAGTATGCCACATTTTTCAACACACACGGTCAAATTTATTGGGAATGCAATTCAACAATTCTAGTTCGTTAATTATGAAACTTTTCGGCGTAACATAAACTTAATCGTAGATCCGAGATGAGCAAATTACTTCCAATCTTGCAAATGGTGTTCTAGTAGCATAGCAGAAAATCCACGTTGGTAAAAGGAAAGCAGTCCAACGTTTTGCATCAATTACGGCTTGCACGTTTTCCAAGTATTTTTTCCAACGTGTCCGATTGGGCAAAAGGGTTAAAACGTTATTCAGCGTTTTCAAATCGGATCGGCATCATTTTGACACAATTGAAAATAACATGAGCTTGTTCAACATTTCGATCCTGTGGTATAACGCAAAACACAAATCTAATCGCCAGTGTGACTTTATCACTCGCTCCTTTTTAGTGTTTAGGCATGGATGAAAGCTCTCAGGAAAAACCAGTCTCAAACGCTAAGGGCCGTTCATTTAGAAAGGTGTTTTTAGGTAGTGCTGCTGTACAGCCCATAAAAATATCTGCTGGGAAGCAAATGTTTCCTTGCAAGCATGCGTGTATCAGGTGGTGCGTAGTAGAAAACCAGTGAGTCAGGACCAGAAAAATGACGGCAAAAACGTAATTGTTACATTCGCTCATAAGCCAAATAAACGCAGGACTGCTGACTGCTGCAGTAAGCCTTTGCTTATCTTTAGTTCAGCTTTCCTTCGTTTGTCGTGCTTTCACGTAATTTTCAGCACTTCATTGAAAACATGTCGCGTTTGCCATAGTAATTGTGCAAAAAATTTTCTAACGCGTTTTCAAAAATCAAGATGCTGTTTTCGTATCAGGGAAATCATTTTTTGAAATAATCTCTCACACCAGTTTCAAAAATCTTTGCGTAAATTTCTTATCCTGCAGTTCAAACAATGTAGTAAATATCATTCCAGCGTGTAGTTGATATTCTAAGCCGCTAAGGCATGCAAAAAATTGATAAACCACGCGGATAAGCCTCTCGTATGCTGTTGAGTTCTCCTCTTTGCTTTTCCTATATTTCATTAATGACTTTTTCAACAACTGGAACACGACAACCCGCTATTCTGCAAAGTAAAACTGGGCATACTAACAAAACCTCCATATATCTTTGTAGCCACCAATTCTGTCGCATGGCCAAATGCATCTGTCGAATGAACTGACATACCGGCTTGGTCTCAATCGATTGGTAGTTTTTTGTTAGGCTGCGAATTTGCTTTACAACCGAAAGAATTCCACATTGATTTGAAAAGCTCTTTACATTACCTAAGCATTTTTTATGCCTGAGTAGTTATCTAATTGCTCTAGCTAGGCACTTCACGCAGGGGTCAACATTTGTCGTCGTTTTCACGCTGTTTCAATTAATATTTCTTACAAGACATGCAAAGGCACAAAATTACCGATTGTTTTGCAGAACCATCGTGTGAATGTATAGAAAAATCAGATCTCTCTTAGCAACAGCATAGTGCTGCTCACGCATTTGCAAATTTTCTTGCTGTCTGTATTCTGTGAAAATGTTTTACATCAGGAGCGATTCTGTCTTCAAGAGTCGTTTGGTATGGGGCGCCGTTCGTAAAAAAATCATATCGGACAGATTTAGCACAAAAACTGCTAAATAAGACAGATTTAGCTAAATCGGCGCAGAATTAGTTAAATCGGACACACTGAGCTAAATCTGCACAAATTGAGTTAAATCTGCGCATATTTAGCTAAATCTGTCCAGTGGGTTGAGCGTTTCAGCACTCATTTCGCACCTGATTGCCAAGCGACTAAGAATATGGATAGTTGAACCAGGCGCGCAACCGGGAGGGGGGGGGGCGTTTGGGACATTTGCCCCCCCCGAAATTTTCAAAACATTGACATTTGTAGAAACTTTCAAAGAATAAGAATGAAATCTTGTATTCTAATCATTTTTAAGAAGTCTTATTGAATTTTTCTTTGTCCTACTGGTAAATTATCTCCTTACAAGATTTATCTTGAGACAGACCGTCTGATCGAAAATTTCGTAAATGATTGGTATTTAACCACAAATATGCTGGAAGTGTCAAAACTTGGGAGATAGTTTAAAATGTTCGTATTTCTAAGGCATTTTTATCTATTTGTTCGTTTACTATTTTTTCTTAAACAGGTCTCTATTTGCCCTCATGAAAATTTACAACGTTAGGGTACTGTTGAACCGCGCAAATTGCTGAAACTCTCAAATTGATAAGAGAAATCTTGGCATAGCAGTTAGAAGAACACTAAGACCTTGTGATTATTTTTGTTATGGACAAAGCGGATCACCATTATTAACGCAGTACATTTCTTAAAAAGACGTTGTTTAGCTGCGTTTACGGTTTGAAGCCTGATAGTTTTTAACTAAATTTAGCGTGAAGACTGTTTCACGTTTTAGTGTCTTTCTGGGTTGATACCAGTACCACTGCTTGGGAAAAAGGTTTAGTAAAGTGTCATATGAGTGCTAGTCAAGTGTTGAATGCACCTACCCACTGGACCACTTTGGCTCCGAATGTCGCTTTACAAGACCCTAACTTCTGCAACCAGAGCAAGCCCTGAAAGCTCATAGCCTTCAATGTGCTTCTAAAAACTTTCACACAACGTATGAGAAAGATACCAGAAAAAGCCATTTTGCTCCAAACAGGCCTGATCAGGGACCGAGTTTATGGAGGGACATGTCCCCCCAACTTTTGGACAGGGGGGACATAATATCTTTTGTCCGCCCAACATTTTGTCATAAAAATAATGTAGTTGTGCAAATATCATGGTTCCATTGCTGTTGGAAACATTTCCCCAGCATAAAGTCAGGGAATAAATAAGTATAACGAACATTATCACTGGACTATCTGTGGACACAGTATACAGATTTCTATGTAAACTGAATAGTCATGATTGTTGATAATTGTGTTGGTTAATTTGAATTACTGAATCGGTGTGCACATAAACTTCGCCCAATCACGAATGCCTGCGCTGGTCTGTAACCTGCAATCAGAATACGGTTGCCAACATGCGCGTAGCCAGGGGGGAAAACGGGGACAATGTCCCCCCAATTCCTTAGTTCCCATGTTAATAGAATATTTGAAATATAAGCCAATAAAATACTTCAGTGTAAATCAACGAAACTGCCTCCAGGAACTTATCCTGCTTCAGCTTTTAGTGGAATACAAACTTGTATCTGACCTTTTGTAATCAATGACCCGCAAGTAAAAACAATTGAAGTAACGCTTTTCGCAGCTGTTTCTGGCACATCAGCTTGCTGTATCCCACTTATTTGTTATGTAAGCTTCATTTCAAGACCATCGCAAATTTCTCCTTGATAGCCATGGTTGTTACAAATGTAACCTATCCTTGTTTCCAGTGTCAACGTAGCCTTAAATCAATATCGTAGATTTTTGTTTTTACACAGTTCTAAAACCACATGCGTGAATATGGTGGTGGCAAACATTGTATATGTCTTGAAGCTGAAACTTTGGCTAAGAAGCGATTCAGTTTGACAGTCTTCGTCATTGCGCCATAGTCACTGTTAAGCTACAATAGCATTCATTCCAGATATTTATTTGTGATGTCATGTATTGTGGCAGTTAACTCACAATTATGTGGAGCCTTAACCTTTTCTGGTTTCCTTTTGCCTTGCCGTCGAGTAAAACATCAGTTTTGTCAAGATATTAAACTCTAACCTACTGTTCATAAGCTCAGCTCAGTGTTTCAACTTTCATCTGATGTTAATTGCACTCACCCTATCCTACAGTCAATAATTTGAAATCATTTAACTGCAACGAGAAGAATCAGCAGCAAAATCTAACGTAAATAGCGAGATGCTTTTTATTTTGTAAGTGCTGAGGGAATTGACACTGCCGTTATCATACAGATACTGAGATAATTTGCAGGGGAGTGGATGTTAAAATTTAGGGGCAAGCTTTTGGAAAAAAGCCCCAAAACATACGGTAACCATCGCGAAAAGTAGATGTGGGATTACGTGGTTAAAGGAGTTAAATTTGTTTCACATTTCAATATATGAACTGAATTCGAGAGCATAATCTACATACTTCGTCGGAAGTCATTGCCTCAAAGCAAAGTCTCTGCTCGGCTTCGATTGAACGTGCTGTGTTGGTGTACATCCAAAGCGTGTAAATACAGTATAAGAAGCGCAATCGTCATGGCGGCCGCGATGACTTCTTGCTCAACTGCAATATTGGCTGCAAAAAGCATACTGCAGATCGTGCACTTACGGCATTGAGAGGTTTACTAGCGCTTTTGCAGAAAAGGTTTATGAGCAAATGGTGGCATTGATCCAAAGTAGAAGCTGGGAACTTCTCTATCAAAACTTACAAAACTTGTCGATTCAATGAAAGCAGACTTTTTATTTTTCGACTTAAAATCTGAACACAGTTGTTCAGGAGAAAACGCCAGAAACATGAACGTTGCATGGATGATGCTTTAAAAACAAGGAGCATTAAGATATTTAAATGTTGAAACTCGGTTGTTGTGTTCACCCCTACAAAAATTTCTGGCTACGTGCCTGGTTGCCACTGCTAGTATTTACCAAAAGATCTTGTTGTTTGTTTCCGATTTGATCTGCGTGGTTTAGTGGTTCTAGTGAGAATCTTGTGGTTTGCAGTAGCAGAAAATTTTTTCGGAACTGACCAAATTTGAATTGATTAATTATCACAATTTTTGAGCATAAATATGTCTATTTAAGCCCAACTCTCAGAACTATTGTGTTTTCATAGTAAATGCAGTGCTAAGTGCTAGATATAGCACCTACCACCACCATGGGCGTAGCCAGGGGAGGCACTTGGGCCATGGTCACCAAAATATATAAAGTCAATAAGGTGTACCCATTTTGCTAATTTTACAAAAAGGTCGTACTACGGTTGAGTGAACACGATGTAACGTCATCGAAACGCAAACAATAAAGGATTGTACCCCCAAAGTTTTTTAGCAAACTCGGTCCCTGCGCCTGATCCGTTATGTGCCAAAGGCACAAGACACCTGATCCGTTTTGCCCGATGTAGTAGCATTCAAAGATCCCCTCACCGTTGACAAACGCTATCCCTCACGTTTGGGATCTTCATTTATGATAGAAATTCAAACACATGCTAGAACAATAGGGCTAGAACGAATTTGATAAAACAAGACGAAAATTAGGCATGTTTCTACTGTTGTAGCCCATACATCTGTCACACTAAAGCCATGACTACACTAGTTGAGTACGGAACCAGGTGTTTGCATGAGGGTACAAATTTTTACTCTGTCCTGATCGTTCGGTCTGCATCTTGATTAAAACTGAAAAGTTCTCATTTTTGGAAATGTTGCGAAGAGAGCTTTTATCTGTGTGTCAGACGTATGCAAAATCGCATGGAATTATTTTCAATTGCAGCAAGCAAAATTGTTTGTATGACGTTTAAGGCTAAGAGTGCAAAAAGCACAGTCACCACATTACTGACACGTGGATACAGCTCTCAGATGAAAAAGACATTCAGAGAAAACTGCGATAAAAATAGTGTGCAGCAAACAAGCTGCGAGCCTCCTTTTCCCGATGTTCAAGGGCAGTTAACCAGCGTTGTGCAGAATGTGTGTGTGTGTTTGTGCTATGGACTTCGTGTCTGCGGGCAAAAATGCATTATTATTATATGTGACCGTTTGCGAAAAAGCTATACCACGGTTGAATAAGCACGATGACGTCATCGAATGAAATTTCATGAAAATCCCCCCCCCCCGAAATGAGAGCTGGTTGCGCCCCTGAGTTGAACTCACGTAGCCTTCAGATCAAATTTATGGAGAGCTGCTTGTTTCGTTACCCGATTTATCGGGACAGACAAGCAGTAAAGAGTAAATGCGCTGGGTTGAAATCTACATCTTTGTTAAACTGTGAATCTGTGGCATGCAGATGCCACAGATTCACAGTTGAGACGAAAAATCTTGCGCAGTTTTTAATTCTACAAGAACAGCGTAACCCTTGCTGTATTTCCGGAAAAAGTGTTTTGTTTCAAAAGTGGCCGGTAATAATAAATGTTAACGTGATGTAAAATTCAATATTTTCAATCTATTCATTGTGGATATCTTTTTCGAATTGTATGGTTTTTCATTGGGAGAGAACGGTATAAACAACTGCTTGATGTTGCTAAGAAGCGAAAAATTTCGGTGAGCTGTCGGCTAACACACTTACGAGTAGTAGCACAACAAATACTGTATGACTTGTGACTTCACTTTAAAGAAGTTATAATTGTTTCCCATACTACTTTAGAATTATTGGCTAGCAATTGCTGCAAAATAAAATATTTTTTTATACTTCCATGCCAGTAAGTTCTTGAAAACGGCATTTGGTACCCTGCACTATAGCTATAGCGTGCTACACTATGTCGCGTGACCAACTTCGCCAATCTGCTTGGATTTCTATTTTGTGGTCACTGTGTGACTGTCGACTACATTCTGTGGCTTAGCCGCTCTCAAGAAGGCGTCACGTCTAACAAGAATCTTAAAAAATGGTTGATTGGAAGTGCGTCATAGTTTTCATTATGACAGTAAAGAGCAAAGTTTTGTTTTTAGCCAAACTTTTCTAAATTGTTTTGCAGGAGAAAATATGTTGGCAAAGTGCAGAATAGCGTTTCCCTCGCTGTCTTTTTATCGTAGTATTTGCATTTGTGGATTAAACTGTCACAGATTAATCCGCACTTACTCAATGCGGTGTCTGCTGGGTAGGCCCATGTGCAAATACTAATGGGCTACACTACAGTGTAGTTCCCTGAGTTTAGCCACACCGCTGTAGCCACATTGATGCAAGCAAGAAGTGTTGGAATATGATTATGCAACTGTAAGTGCGAAGTTTGTTGTGAAAGATTTTCTGTGTGATATCAGCCTGAGCGCATACCAAACGCTATACTCTGCCACTGTAAAAAGCACCAGGTGGTGCGCGATCAAGAAAAGGTTGAGAATCACTGGGTACCGTGTCGACTGACTTGTTGAACTTTTTCGAGAACGCAACATTTTGAAGTAAATGGCTTTTCCTGTATGCATTTTCACTGCAAGACTGGACAATTTGTTTCAACTACCGCGCAATAAGCGTGATGTTAAAAGTTGAAATTCAGCCATGTGTCTATGTGTTGACAAGGTTTCGCTTTGTGTCAATAACCTTGCTTGATTCAGTTTGCACGATACGTCGTTTTTCTGCAAGGCTTGTATTTGGGTGCTGCATCAAAAATGGTGAAACAAGAGGCAAGACATTTGCCTATAGGCTACCCCGATTACACCAGTGCCGTTGTTTCTGAAACTGCACATGTGCTCATGTCCATGTGTTTGTATTTGAAGGTTTTCGCAGTGAGGTCAGAGTCATCTCTGTTCGGCAGTTAAACATGCAAAGGCCTCCTATCTGATCTGGTACGGTACCAGAGATTCATTTTATGACTCATTTCCCTGGCAACTTTCAAAAACTTTCAATGGTCGATGATAGTTCAGTGGCAGTGTCCACCTCTCAACCGAAAATTTACGTGAACAGATCGCCGCAACCTTGCTTGAGCAACAGCGTTAGCTTCAACCGCTACGCGAAGAAGCAAGCCTTAGCCACCCACCCATTGCCGTCATCAAAATATTCATAAAAAACTTTCCACCAGTTGGTTGAGGCTGAAAAAAGTATAGAACAAATGCACTGAAGAGAGGAAATATTAACTTCTTGACTACTGTCAGTAGCAATTACAGTATGCCTGTCCCTCTTCATCCGCTTTTCCTCATGTATTTCAAGTGTGATGTATGTATTTTCTTCATTTATCATTCATGCGGGCCTCCTTTCCGGCGTCAAGCGAAATTTCTGACTTGCGGAATCGCTGACTTCATGCCATCTTCGCATGGGCGTAGTGGCATTCCAGGTCATATGCATTTCGCAAGCGGTGGTTATTCACTAGAACAGTCGCCAGAAAGTTTTCAATAGGGGGACTTTGCGTTTGTGCGGAGGGCTCGACATTCTTAAAATTGACAAAAACTCCACTGATTTATAGTGTTTCTCGTTTCAATTTGGCGGGGCTTGGAGCTTTGTTTAGGGGGCTGAGCCCACCAAAGCCCCCCGTGGCGACGGGACTGCTATTCACTGAGATATTAAATATGTTGAGAACTGATAATTAGGGTTAGGGTTTAGGCAGGGGGGGATTAAGGTTGTGTGGGGCCCCTGTCTGAAACTTAGAAAGGAGCGCTTTCTGTATATATAAAACTGTCGTTAATAGGAAAAAAATAAATGAGCAAACTGAAGTATTTGTATTATTGAAACAAAAAAAGCTTGAGCAAAACAAAAACGAATTGTTAACTACTATGGACGTCACATTAAGAACGAAACTCATTGATTTCGAATCTCCATTTCTTGCTGGAGACTTTACGCCATACCGATAAATGTTCACAAAACACCGGTGGAATGTTTTGAATATGCAGTGGCACCCCGTCGACGACCACCCCGCTATTACGAACACTTTAACAGGGTCTTCCCTGTGCTAATGCATTTCCTTTTGTTTCACTAACGCGACCACCCCGGTACAGGGACCTGACATGGGAAAGTGCCGCCCCGGGGCGAGTCGAAAAGTGCCGACCGCCACAGTCAGTGGCTTAACCAGAGGTGTGAGCCAGGAGGGGGGGGGATTTTCTGAAGGGGGCCTGTTAGCCATCGTGAGGGCATGCAATAATCAGTTCCTAAAAACTCACAAACGTTACATATATATGGGCTTAAGTCTTTGTTTGTTCGCGCCACATATATATGGTTGTAAGTCTTCGAGCATACCCCGTTCGTGGTGAATCGCACATTCAATGACACGCTAACTGAGAGGCTGGAACAAAGGGCACTCGAACAACACAAAAATGGTAATATAGCGAAGTACAAAGCAGATCTTAGATTGTAAACACAAATAACACAGGCATGGGCGTCCGCAAAAATTTTTCCAGGGAAGGCAAAGTCGACATTTTGGTTGTACATTTCAGGCTGCTGACGGCGCAAATGCAAATAGACGTTCACATAACGCTAGCTGCTGACTTCAGGTGTTCTAGAAATTTTTGGTTCTTAGACCCGATTTCCAGGTGGTAGCAAATGCCCATTTCTCCCTTCCCATGAACACAAGGGGATGACAAACACTGAAACAGCGCACCAACTATAACTACTTTCACTTGTTATCAAATTTAAATACGGTGGTGGGAAGAATATGAAGACATTTTAACAATAGGTTCTGAAGTAAATGGCTAAAAACGTCGTATGGAGATGCTCAGTGGCGCACGAAAGCATGTAAATTGTTTTGACCAAAGTATCAAATGCTTTTGCGAGATGTTTTTAACTTGAGACGGACAACCCTTTGTTTTCAGTGAATTTAAATCGTGATTTGATGGCTGGCATTAACTATAAAATCAATTTCAATATGTATTACTATTTGTTTTGCGCATATCCTCAACATGGAGGGGATGAAAGAGTAATCACAAGAAAATGCAACTAATACTGATTACTTTTTCAAGTTAATAATTGAAACTGTGCAACAGCGTAAGTATATTAGTCATAAATGTGAACTTTTCAATTACTGCTACATGTATTTTGTATTTGAGTTGGCTTATAAACTGAACATCTCCGAGGATGGACATAATTGTCGCAATTCATGTCACAAAATTGCTGACCAAGAACTTCTCATTGAGTGCCTATGACGTTAGATATTTCCTAGGTCAATACATGTGGCCTTTTAAATTAAATCAATTTTTTGATGAAATAAATCAATAAATTTGCAGCAGCAAAGGCAAGAAAACCTTGTCTTTGAACTTGGATAATTACTACTAAAGCATTACAAACTGACCTGTTTCAGCTAAATTGTTGTTAGTCGGGGTGATGAAGCAGCAAAAAATTCTGTCAGCTTTCTGAACTTTGCAGCAGAACTTTGAATTTGCTGTTGTGCTTTCTCTTTACGCTTTTGAGCACCAGAATTCACATTTAATCCTACGTCGTATATTTATGTTGCACATATTGGTATGTCGTTGTCAAAACTGCAATCTGTACTGCATAATCAACATTACAAAGATCACTAATTAAAGAAATGGGATACACACAAAAATTTTTGATTGATAACGTTAGTGTCAAATTGCCGTATAGAGCGTTTGCAATACTCAGAAAAAGTTGAGAAATGATAGTGAATCCGGATGTGGATGGTTATCAGACGACTACTGATAATGATTGCATACTGCTTTAACCAGCGGTTCCAAAACTTTTTCTAACATGACTGAAATCTGAATTGGTTAACACCTTGCGACCCAAGTCTCAAACAGCGTATGTTAATACACTATGACAAAAATGTTGATTGTATGGATGATTTTTGGCAGTAGGTTGCTAAATTTGTTTTCAGTGTCAGCAGTTTACTCTTTTCTCAAGTACTTACGCTACATTACAAACAGACAAGTTTGAAGAATTACAACTCAGGTTAGGTTGTGATCGCCTCGGCGCGACCTATTTTCTGATCCTCTGCGAAATCGCAACCTTTGTTTGGGTCGCGACCCATACTATGGGAACCACTGGCTTCAACGCTTAAACCTGTCAAAACGCTTTAAACCTGTTTTCATTTGTAGATGTGTATCACTTCATCGCATACTTCAAGGTGTAAAGTGCGCTGCGCAGACGATAACTGCCGTACCCGCTGCTGGGTACCACCTCCAGCCGAGATACTGAAATGAACACCGCTGGTTTAACTTCAGCGGTGAATTTCAAACAGCTTTGTTTAAACTGGCTTTGCAAAGCAAGAAGAGAAGTTGTAGTGTCGCTACCCAACTTTCTCTGTATTCTAATGTCAAGGTCTCTGTCTAATCTCAAGTTAAAGTACACGGCAGTTTTCAAACATAAACGTATTCAAAACTGTATCACACACTCCAAAGTAAGCAGAACTGCAGTAATATAATGGCCGCAGATGCGGCAACGTTCCACAACTACGGGCGATTATTACATCACACACAGTATGCACGTTAGTTCAAGATGATGTACTGCGTAACGCACGCCGTTGCAACAACTTCGATTTTGGATTCATTTGATGACTGTTAGTATGTTAAACACTGCACTATTTCAGTATTTAAAACGTCAAGACCAGATTTCCAAAACTTGTAAAAGCTCTTTCATATTCTGCAGTTCATGAAATCTCTAAGAGGGGGCCCATTTTTTGCATTTAGTTTGCCGGGGGTGGTGGCGTACCCCCTGCCCCCGTCAGTTACGCCACTACCCACAGTCGAAAAGTACCGCCCCCCAAGCTACGGGTTAAAGCAAAGTCAAGCCTTACAGGACGGAATTATTTCATAACAATGCATCATCAGGCTGGAGTTAATTTTGAAAATTTCGCTGAAGTGAAATTCCGGGACATTTTGGTAACCGGGACGGGACACCGGGACATACGTTTAAACCGGGACAGTCCCGGCCAGACGTATGGTAGGTTCAACCTTAACCAAAATCTAAAACCTAAATCTAACTTTAGGTTCATTCGTGAAAAACCATTTGCTATTCCTTCTTTTGACCAAAAGTGCCGCACCGGGGCATTGCCCCCCGCCCCCCTAGTTGGGTCCCTGCCCCGGTACCCAGACCGCGGCCACAGTCCAGCTGGTACAAAACTGCTAAGCGGGCACCGCGTAACACGACCACATATTCTATCGGTATCCTTGCATTGGAAAACTGGTAACCTGTCAGCAGCAATTTTCCCAGATACATGATGTTGTCCTGAAACATCGTGGATACAGGGATGCAAGCGCGAGTGCAAACGCAGTTAAATGACAAAGTGGCGTAACAAATTCATACTGTAAACTCTTCTGGAATTTGTACTGCCGACATCGACTTTTTGCGTTGTGTGATTTTATAGTACAGCAACGATAGGCTATGGAAGCACCTAAGACAAATGTAAACAACTTTCAACCAATGAAAAAATTTAAGAAATGAAGTGATCGCGATAATATATAAAACCTTTTGGAATGCAAGTGTGACGCGACCACCCCAGCCCCACTAACACGACCAATTGAGTGCCGTCCAGTGGGTGGTCGTGTTAGCGGAGTTCCTCTGCATATATATATATATATATATATCTATATATATCCAAATTAATTTTTTGAGGTAGAGAAACCTTTCTTTAAAAATTAGTTTCAGAAAAATCAGCTTTCCATACCAGATTCACGACCAAAATAACACTAACCTAAATTTAACCTTACCTATCATCATAGCCCAGTTTGATATGTCCTAAATTGTTATGGTAAAAAAAATAATTGTACTCATTGCAATTCAGTATTTCATTTTTCTGGTCACAATCAAGGACAAGTCAGTAAGACTATTAGTAAGAACAAAAGCATGCACTCACTTATCAATAACTGTTGTGAAGCTAACTTTCATTTATTACGTATGGTTTTACGTTTATTCATAAGACATAACACTACTAAATTGTTTTTATTTTTCTACTGCACCTAGAATATAAAATGACACTCAACAAAATTCTTAACTTAAAGCACATCTTACGACTTACTAAAGTCGTAAATCGAATAAGTCATTAAGTTTAGCGTGAGCAAGCTTAGAGTTATATGAACGAAATGTAAACAGAACTAAGAAGTGCTTGATACGGTCTAATTCTTGTTATCAGTTAACATTTTGAGCAGGGGCGGAGCTAGGGGGGTGCCAAGGGGACCACTGCCCCCCAAAATTTTGCCTGGCCTCCCCAGTGGCCCCCCAAAAATTTTCAGGACTCTTTCTGAAAGTCCTACACAGACAATTGACAGCTCCCCTTGTTGCAAAACTGGCTCCTCCAGTGCCCCCCCCCAAATGAAAATGTCTGGCTCCGCCCCTGGTTTTGTGTAACTCGATATCTGCCGTCTTTTCTTTTTATTATTGCGTTTATTCTGTTTCAAGTCACTTATCAAGAATTGTACCAAATACTGGCGATTCACATAAAAGCATCTTGCACCAAAATGTCCAACCTTGCATCTTGAAGGCAAATATTCTCAGAATTGGTATTAAACTACCAGTTGACATTGTGTAAGGCAGTGGTTCCCAAACTTTTCTGATCGTGTACCAGTTCCCAAACTTTTCTGATAGTAGTCCAGTAATGTCAACACGTGTCACCTTGTTCCAGGAAAATTCAATATGCCAATTATAATTCGATCAAAAATTTGGAAAACCAGAATTGCTACAAATGCAACATAAGAAAATGGCTGTGAGAAAGTATCATGGCCATTTTTAGAAACCAAAAAGGGAAGTAGGCTGCACAAAAAGTCAGGAATTTATTAACAGAAGCCAACAGGTAACAATTATAGCTGTGAATATATCATTTTTGAGAGGAAAAACAGAAAGTAGGTCTATTCGTGTACCACCTTGAAGGCCTTCGCCTAACACTACTGGTACGTGTACAGTTTGGGAACCACTGGTGTAAGGTCTTCACTCCCACACGCAACGCGCTAGACTTCAAACATGCATCGCAGTAACAAAGAACACACAAATACATGAAAGTACACGAGAATATATACGTGGCGTATATGCCAACTCTGGCATTCCTGCCAGGAGTGCAGTGGGGCGGAAACGCGTGGGAACGGTGTTCCCACACCTTTTACATTTTTTTCCTTTAAAATGAGTTTGAAGCTGTTTTGAAATGGCTAGTTTTTTGTGCATTACCACACCTTTTTTATTAGCACTACATCTCTACTTATAACACCATGATTTATGATCCTAAGCTGAAATCTAATTGCTTTCAACATTGTTGAGACTTGACACCACTCAACAAGTTCACAACTTCCTTCGAGGCTGTCTGCAGGACCGTTGTTCAAATGACGTGGATATCGCATGCACATTGGAAACCAAAATAAGACAAGCGGATGGAATACCTTAATTTTTTAGACCTTGGAGTACTAACTTGCTAGTGTAGGGATTTCCTTTGGTGTAGGAACCTATGTTGAGGTTTGGGGTGTTGCCCAGCGTAGACGTTGCTTGCGAGAAATCCTGTCGTTGCATGCAGAGATGCTGGTTTCCCCAAACGCTACCAACGAGGCAGTCTAGTCGTTGTATGAGTACTGTTCTAACTCCCGACTAAAACTGCCTGACATTTAAG
>Ga0210059_1005211_pt1 | contig 20923 bp, 17 predicted proteins | sample Ectturendosymbi2_FD_188042 | JGI IMG/M metagenome (GOLD analysis project Ga0210059, IMG submission 188042) | Ecteinascidia turbinata endosymbiont from Florida, USA - Sample 2 (SPAdes) (version 2) | ecosystem: Host-associated > Tunicates > Ascidians > Unclassified | place: Key West, Florida...
AAGACAGCCTGTACTTTAGTGAGAGCAAAATATTTTTGTCAAAATTTCAGTACCCCCTTTAAAAAATTCCTGCGTGCGCCCCTGGTTGTGCCATTGTTTGCGACATGAGACAATTGCATTGTCACATAAATTTAGTGATATATCATCCATCTCTTACAGGAGCGAAGCCGTTACGAGACTCGCAGTAGTGTAGGCTGTTACACGTTCGTTAAAACTTCATCAAAAAATGAAAGGACGCAGATCGCAGGAAATTTGGATTTTTATGTGAAAAAGTATGGTTGTAATGCCAATTAACACTGGAGAATGTATGACTTCCACTGGTGATGTGGGATGACTTACATTATTCAACAAAGTGACGTTGGATGTGTGATTGGTTCGATTTCAGATATTGGTGACCAGGCCCGTAACCAGCTTGGGACACTACGTGGACGAAGAGTCTTCTGAGAGGGGCCCAAATTTTTTAAACTATGCCCAGCACATTTTTGCAAGAGGGCGAAAAAATTTCAGGGCTAGGCTATTTCCCCCCTTCGCCTCCCTAGTTCTGTAATTTGATGTAAAAAGTTTGTATTTCACTGGTCAAAACTAAAAATTCCTTTTTGTACTACAACTACAGATTTCCAAAAATCGTAACGTTAGTCTACCAATCAGGGGCGCAACCAGCTCTTCATTTCGGGGGGGCCAATTTTCATGAACTTTATTCGATGACGTCATCGTGCTTATTCAACCGTAGTGCAACTTTTTCGCAAACGGTCACAGACAAAGTTCTCTTCGCAACATTCCTGAAAATGAAATATTATTAGTTTTAATCAGGCCCGTAACTAGGTAAAATTTTTTTGGCCCCCTTGGAAAAATGTGATGGATATAGTTTAAAAATGTGGGCCCTCCCACAAACCTCTTCACCCCCTCTGGTGTCCCAAGCTGGTTACGGGCCTGGTTTTAATCAATATGCAGACCAAACGATCAGGACAGAGTAAAAATTAGTAACCTAACATACGCGTACTGGAAAGCATTTTACTGTGAAGGCGGAAACAATTTGCCTTGAAAATAACAATTTGCCCTAAAAATAAACAATTTGCTCTGAAAATAGCTTTTTTTGTTTTTAATCCGAATGGGGCCTGAAACGTCTTGTAAAGCTGTTCTATGCAGATGAATTCGTTTATAACGGCTTCGTCTGTGACGTCAATTTGCCTGTAACGTCACATTTTCTTCGGTCCCGATGGCATCTTTTACATGCATTTCAAATCTCTTATACACTGTATTGAAAATTTTTTCACCGTTCAGGATTTTTGAGCAACCTGTGCTTGCCCTGAAAAACAGAGTTTGCCCTGAAATTTTTCACTGTATTGAATATACTTTTTATCAATCAGGATTTTTGAGCAACTTGCGCTTGCCCAAAAAACAGAGTGTGCCCTGAAATTTTTCACTGTATTGAATATATATTTTTTATTATTCAGGATTTTTGAGCAACTTGCGCTTGCCCTGAAACAGAATTTGCCCCGAAAATTTTCAAGCCGGGAGGGATGCCGCTTCCCCGCCTCGTACGCATATGAACCCAATACAAACACCTGGTTCCGTATTCAACTAGTGCAGTCATGGTTTTATTGTGGCAGATGTATAGGCTACTAGCAAATCTGCCTAACTTTTCGTCTGGTTTTAGCAAGTTCATCAAATCGTTTATCAAGATATTTGCAACTTCAGTTGAATATATTTGCTCTGAAATAATTTCTGCAGACGATATTGCGAGTGGTGAAGCTGTCAGATACAAGAGACTAGTATGAATGTCAGGATATAGTTAATCAATGATACTATTGTTTCAATCGTAGATGCGAGACTTCGTCTGCCAACTGAAATACTCTTGAAAGGAATGCAACTTTAACTCTATTACGAATGGTTGGGCCAGACTTGCCACCAGATGTGGGTGGGTATAGCCACTTTTGCTAGGACTACCCAAACAACACCTAGCAACTTTGAGGCTCTTGTGAAATTTCCCTTGCAACGTTAAAGCTTGGCTGTGAAATCCAAGCAACGGTTAACCACTGAACATAATATGCAAAAATGCTTCAATAGTAGCCTACAGTAACCCCAGGCAAACGTAAAGCTAACACAATGTGAATATACAAGTTTGCTGTTTCCGTCACCAGGCATAGTCTACTGGGTGCAAACTTTGTTCCACTGTTGTAATAGCAATGAAGTATTTATCGTTGACGTTTCAAGAGTGTATGCGAACTTTCTTCCTCAAAAGATGGCACGAAGCAAAATCAAAGCATACAGACGCACTGCATTTTCTGAAAATTTTCAGAGTTACACGAAAACAAGGATAAAAAATACCTTGTAGATAGGCTACCAACATTTTAAACGATCTCCCAATTCCAGCATATTTGTGGTTAAATACCATCATTTACGAAATTTTCGATTAGATGGCCTGTTTCAAGATATATTTTGTAAGGAGATACTGTAATTAACGAGTACGACAAAGAAAAATTCTATTAAGACTTTTCTTAAAAATGATTAGAATACAATATTTCAACTTTATTATTTGAAAGTTTCTGCAAATGTGCTGCAAAAGTTTCTGCAAAAATTGCTGTTAACTTCCAACATACTCTCGAATGCTTCGTCCAACCTTGCAAATCAGTACCTTCATTATGCTTGACGTTGGGGCAGTTGTCAGAATATATACAAATTTTTACGGCTTTTCAACACTCTCAGTTGTAAGTGCACTTGATTTTCCTTAGGTATAAGCAGGCCTGTAGCAACGGGTGGAATTGGGGCAGTGTCCCCCAAATTTTTACTGTCCCTCCCCATAATTTTCCTGCACCCAAAAACTTTTTTATTACAACTTAATAGAGACAAATCTTGCCGCCCTAAAATGTGTTTTGCCCCTACCTGGCTCAAGGGCGGATCCAGGGGGTCCGATCGCCCCCTTTAAAACCTACGAAAGTAACTTTATTAACCATGATTTTGTAAAATTCGGAAAACAGGATACGCGGTATAAGGCCATTTTCCGTTCATTGTTCCGTCACAGCAGTGTTGTGAAATGTACTTCATCTCTCTCAGAGCAGTGAACCCGTAGTGAGACTTAAACTACCAAATATTACTGAAATCGCCCCTCCTGAACTTACTGGCTGGATCCCCCCGACCTAACCACGGATCTGAGTGTATCATTTCAATTTCTGTACGTTTGTTAATGGCGTGTACAATGTGATTCGCAAAATTGGTTCCATTCTACTTTTGTTTCGACTACGATTTATTTTGAATTAAGTTTGGAGACCAAAAGTGACGCACACAAGCAGGATTGCTGCGGCCTCGAATAATACACTGATCGATGTTGAGAATCGAACCACCAGCCGTCTTTGCAGCTGCGGTGAGTGCATTCAGGCAAACACTGACGCCGTAGCTCACTGACATGACAGAACGCTCCACCAGCTCAGTTGTGGTATTTGTGCTTAGCGCCTTTGGATTCTTTTTATCGGTGGTGATTCCTGCGGAAGGGATTCTCACATGATGTCTAAGTTCAGTCAGCCGTGACTGTAACACTATGCGACTGAGGTTCAACACTGAAAAATCGTTACCAGTGTTGCTTGAAGTTGCGGAAGGGGTCCTCGCACCATATGCCCCGATCACTGAAATACGGGCAGGGCCAGTGGGGCTCTTTCTACGGCTACAACACTAGAACCGCTCCAATCAAAATTTATTTAAACCACCAGTAGAACACAAGTATTGGAAAGAAGTCAATTCAGTTGGAAGATGGCTGTCTCTTAAAACTGAATACCAAGCTCCTGGGTCCAGCTTGTTTTGTAACACAGGCCAAAGAACACCTTGGTGAACAAATTTGGTCAACTTCATCTTAACCGTTGCTCTGTTGTAGTTTGTAGATGTTCTGGGCTTATATGGTCGTCGTTGTTGCTGTTGTTTCTTTTTTCTGGTTGAAACACCGGCTTATCATTGGTAATATTTTTCTCTTAGCCGTTGCTAATTTACAGACCTAACAGCTGAGCAAGCATAATGACCGACCCGATGTTCAGCTGATCTGAAACATGAACTGTGTGTCTTTAAACGCGTTTACACGTCTGGTGGATGGGCGAGTATGGGCTGATGGCGATTCAGTGGTTTATGCCTTTCCGGTTGAGCACAACTGCTTGACAGATCTTGCGCGAAACTTTGTACAGCGTACAATCTCAAAACATGGCTACCAGAACTCCCTTGAACAGTGATAACGAAAGGTGGTACGAGCATCAATCTGTGCTGCCATGACATCGTCATCCAAATCCACATTCACTCGGGCCTGCGAAATTTTTACCAAGACAGGCGGTGACCAGCATCATGGATGTATTCCGCAAAATACGAAGCGCGTGGCAAAGGAAAATAGCTCCATTTAAACAAGCCTTAAACATCTGCTCTTCATTTCAGCTACGAAATTATCTACACAGCCGACGGTCAGCAGCAATGGAAGTGAAATGCGATCACACACATACATTGCACAAATTTGAGCGGTAACAATAACTTTCAACGTAATAAATTTGTTCAGAGACAAGCAAACTAGTGATTTTCTGCAGCAGCGTTTCACACCCAACCACCACGTGCTTCTTTGTACTTGGCCTATTGTTGGACACTGTACAGAAAAAATATCCAGTGGGAACGAAAATAAGCTCGCGTTTAGCTCAGCGATATCGTGGACATTGGCACTTGAGTACCGTCGTAGCGCTGTTGCTGGGGCGACGAGAGAGCTTCTTGCTTTTGCAGCTGCTTGTCTGACAATATTCCATCAGCACCATAAATTTCATTCAGCATAAGCAGCACGGTGTCTTCACTGTTCCTGAAAATCAAATGAAAATCCATTCACCGACGACACTTTCACTTCACAGAGTGCCGCCAGCGACAAGGCAGAAGTTATGGAAAAAAATAAATCAACGGAAAAAAGTATTCAAGCGGTTGCAGAAACGCCTTTTATCTAAGGTCAGTCACAACAGCTCACCAAACCTCTTCACGAATTCCCACGCTCTTAATTTCAAACAGCTATTTACCAGTAGCACAAATGGCTTTGGAACGCAAATAAGTAATCGTTGAAGCTTTCCAGGGGACGTTCTTGAAGCACGTAATCTATGCGCTTGCCACCGTTAAGCTTTCCCAGCTCACCTTGAGGCGGATCTGATGTGACAGAAGCTGGAAAATACGTAAAGATAAAATGCAAAAAGCAGCTGTCTCATTATCCACTTGCTGTTATACAAATAGTGTTGCACTCCCAATCTCTTATGCAGATAAAAAGAAACGTGGCGTCCTATCCTGCTCAGGGTTCTTTGCAACAAGTGATAAATTTTTTTTGAATTTTTCCACCTTTATGTTAACCTGTCAATCAATTTTTTTCATTACTAGCTGTTATTTTGAACTCCATCATAACGAAACGTATCAATTGTCAGGGCCATACTCTATACTACCGCCATGTATATATCCTGGTCTTTCTTCGTGTACTTGCGTTTTCCTTTCTCTTTACTGCGATGTATGTTAAAAACCTAGCGCTTTGCGTGTGGGAGTGAAGACGTTACACAATACAATACAATTTCTCTCCCACGTCGTATACATAACTCCCTTTCCTATGGGAATTGCGAGCCTGGTCCGCAGATGCTTCTCTGGCACGCGTGCGACATGGCACCAATGCGGTCGTGGCAAAAAGTCAACGGGAAGAATAAACCAGTTTGATCAAAGTCACGGCATACGTGGTCTTGAATACACAACTGAGATCACGGTGGAGCTTCAGCGAATAACTCGAATACCTAACCTTTCTGTTTGCGAGTCTCTTGCTATTCAGCACTTTCCTAAATATCAATTCCACTTGATGTATACATGGAGTACGCGACGTGAAATAAACCTCATTAGCTTTCTGCATTACGTAACTTTGCTTCCCGCTCTGGAATAAACAGTTCCATGACAACTGAGGCCCGTTAATGTGAGACCACCTTGATTTGATACCTGCTCGTTTGAGATCATTGTTATTTTACACCAGGTTTAAGCACAGCTGTTTGATTTTCTGTGACGCACACTTCGACGCTCTGCTTTCCACTTTTTGAGTAAGGCTTGAACTTTCGCAAAGGCTCTCCCTTCGGAATACAAGGTGGCTGCCGCTGCATTGCATATGAAACTGCGCTTTGAAATACAGCAGAGCCCAGAAAGAACTCTTGATACCTCGATCTCAAAGAACAAGCCTCAACTAAAGGTGGTCTGGTCTCAAATACCTCTCTGTTCACTGCAATACACATCTTTAACACCATATCTTATGAACAACAGAGTAAAGCATTCACTGCGCTCTATTGTCATACACAGCAAGCAATGTGGTACAAAGCAATACATACACCTTATGATGATGTCTTTTTCTAAGCGATGTGGACTTAACGCAGATTTAATTTGCACCTTATAGTGCTACGAGAAATAGGTCAGCAGCAAACAACCACAACTTCATGTCAAGGTTTATTATTCTTTTCGGGTGGTTAGAATTTGCGTAGGTTAAAAACACTGAAGCGATCGTACCCGTCTCTTCCGCATCGGTCGATTTGGTTTGTTCCTCCATAAGCTGCTGAGTCACGTTTTTAACTTCTTGTTCAACCTGAGCAGCGAAAGGTAACTTCTTAACAACACATAGCTTTTTAACAACATTGTTTCAAGAAATAAGAAGACCTTTTAAATAGTTACCTGTATTCTTAGCACGTAAATTCAGATTGAGTTCAATTGCTTTACAGTAAGCATTGTCTACGCTGCTTGGAAGCGTAAAAACTCACCTTCAATCACCTTAGTTAATACCCCCTGCCCTGCAGTAATCAAAATAAGGAAGTGAGCAACTTATGATACAAACCTCCGCTTCGGTGTTGCTCTGGTTCCAGTGTGACTGAGCAAACTTCTGCATGCTGCCGACAGCGAGCCTCACCGATCTAATGATGCTCTGCTTAAGTTCCTGGCCCATCCTGCCGAGGCTTTCTTTCAGTTCTGTCAAACAATAAACAATACAATTTTATGCAGTTGGTCCAGAATATATTCTGAGAACAGACAAGATTTATTTATACAAATCTGTGACAGAGATCACAGACTCACTCACCCAGGTGCATCCTCTTCCTTCCCTTGTAATGTGGAACGAGCACAGGTTTGCCGGTGAAGTCGGGATTCACCAGCGGCTCCACTCTGTACGCGACCGGGTCGAACTGCGAACAAGACCAATGCGTTCGGTCAACACTTCGAGCAGTTCACATTCTTTAGTTTTTTTAATAATATGCGTTTAATAACGTACATGCAATGCACTTTCAAAACGGCGACATGCAAATTATTACCAAGCAACAAATTACCGGGTGAAAAATATTCACAAATCCGGAGCATGTCGGCAAAACAAAGTCTTCCCCAAGTTCAGATACTCCTCTCACAGTTAGAAAGGCACCTGAACGTTGAAAACATAAAAATGAAGCAAAGCAATATTTCGTTTAGAACATTTGCGAACGCTTTCAATCTGTTCCCATCATGTCGTAACTTTCAAGGTCGTAGGGCAAAATCGTGGAAAGGGAATGGATTTGATAAGCTGTGTAGCGTTATTAGACCTTATCAAGAACGTAAAAATGGAACGATTGGGGTGGAGTACTTTAATAACTTGCATCAGCTCGAGTTCCCAACTGAATCAAAAAATCGTAGACAGGTCAAAGTTGGTATGACCGAAAACAAATTCTGGCAATGTTAGTCTTGAAAAAAGACGACGCTCCCAAAAGATTTTCTTTCCACGCGCGTGTTTCAAACGTTGGCAAAGATGAATTGCACTTCTTGACATGTGTATCACAAAACACGAGGACGAAAGATTTCACTATCTCACATATTAGGATCTCTCCTAACGACAGAACCCAAGGCCTACCTACTCTCTCATTAATAACCTTCGCAAGGTTTTACATCAGCAAGTTACATGCTATGCATGGTTTTTGCTGAGATAGTTGTTCTGCAAAAGGCAACAGCGGTCTAGATAACGAACGGTGAAGTAGCTGATCTGGACATAACCTCAACATACGAACTGTAAAACTAGACGGAGAGCCAGATTTAGCTGCTCACAGAGCGTAGAACATTATCCATGACGTGTGGTAGGTTATCTTCGTCACATACATTTTTTTGCGGAAGTTTTGGGGTGCATATTGATCACAAAAAGCGTTTCCAATAATCATGTAGCTCGCGAATTGATAGCAAAGAAAATAGGGTTCACACATTCATCATACACACTTCTGATAAAAGAACTGTCCCAATTTTACTGCACAGACCTATGTTCAACAGAATATTACAACGACTGCACCTATTGGTGAGCCAAGCGAATACAAAGTCCTGGGCTTGAAATCCAGTTGAGGGTACTTCACAAGAGGTTGGCCAGTGCCAGCGTCATACTGCTGAAAGTCCACGTGCACATTTGTCGCTCCAGCTAAAAAGCTTCCAATGGAATCAAGATGGTCCTGAAAAAAGAAATATAAACAATAAAAACAACTACAAACCTTTCGTTGGTGGAAGATGGCGGTTTATTGCGCAACTAACGCTTCCAATAAACAATTACACCACGGGAAAATACGCTGGCAACACCTGACGCATGCCAGGCGACAGCAAACGTGAGCTTTAGATTTGGTGAAGCGCAGCGATTTCTCGCATTTAACTGTCGAGTCTGTTCTGTGTCAGAACGTGAAGTTTCAGGGGCAAATGCAAAGCAACACCAAATAAACCGCACTTTGCTTTTTTAAACACCCTCATCTTTTAATTTGTTCTGTTTCTGCAACATATAAGACCTGAAACACAAGCTTTCTGTCGGTCACTCTCCCGCTACTGGCCTACTTGCGTGCTCGCTGTTGGGAGATCGTTTGACAATGAATGAATTAACTGTACTTCTGTCGCATGAAAAAAACGGAATTTCTCTTTACCAAACGTGGTCCTGCAGGTGCACTGAGCGACAACTGCGGTGGAGTCGATGCCGCGAGTTGTTCTTGAAGACGCGCTTCCTCAGCTCTTTGTGCCTCCTGCTCTTTCCTTTGTGCTTCCTTTTCATGGAGATCTTTCAAATACCCGACCAGCTTCTTACGCGGGCCCATAGGAACACCGATATCTTTCAGGTCGGCTTCCGTGCACATGCGCTGTAAAGACATAACACCAGCGTGGGGGAAACATCAGCACAACTCCTTGACCATAATAATCAATAACATCAACATGTAGAAAACGTGCCGTACCAGGGAGTCCATGTCGATTTGCTCTTCCTCGAACTTCACTTGAAAAGACTCCAAATTAAGTTTTCTCAGCAAGTCTTCAACGCTTTCCTCGACATCACACAAAGAGTGTGTGCTGCTGCCCGGTTTGATCGACGCCTGGTCGCTCGACACCGACAGGTCAGCGCTCGCGTTGTCGAACGGCACGTTGCTAGTGGGGGGCTCCAAACCTTTCCCTACGACTTCCACTGCGGGAAACACGTCACTCGATGGATCGACGGACTGATGGCAAAGAAGATCGAAAAGAATAAGGCACCCTGTGTAACACGGACAACGCATTAGCTTCTAACTGACATTTTTTGGAAATTTCTGTGATGACCTTTAGCACTTACCGAGGCTGTGGCCTGCTAAAGAAACATCACCAGAAAATGAGGGGTTCCTCGAAAGAAACAGCTTATACAGAGCGTTTATTTCATTTCCAACCGTGTCAGCGATAGTTTGGCAGTAAACCGGACTGGAGTAAAACAAAATATCGAGCAACGTCTCGTTGGTGAATTGACGCAACCGAGATATGCTTGGCAAAGTCAACCTTCGAACATTCCTGCGAATAAGCACAAAAGAATTCGTAAACTCAACGATCGATGGATATGTGCTGCACTTTAGCCAAACAACTTAACCGAGCATTGCGGTAACGCATAGTGCACAGGCTCATCTATGAAAGCTTCGATAATACACACGCACCTGTCGACTCCTGTTGCGTCACCATGCAATGCACGATGCCAGTGAATTGGAAGGAACTCGATGCGGTGAGATTTGTTGCTCTCCAGCGCTTTTTTGAAATGAGAGCGCAGGAGTCCAAGATGGATTGCACGGAAGTCATCAACTGCAACATCACAGCAAAGGCAAATATGAATTCGTAGCACCGCAGGTACAGGGAAGTCAGTACACGACCAGGTCACAGTTAGCCGGGTACCCCACAAGAGATACGAATTGTTACTTAATTTTTCGATCCCAAAAACCGCAATAACAAACTTTCATTGAAAAAGAGAATCAATTTTCGTTTATTTAATTTAAAATACAGCACAATTATATCTATTACTAAACAAACAGTGTACCATCGTTGAAAGCTGAACTGACCGCGTTGCGATTCAAATTATCTTCATAAAAATGGAAGTATTTTCGGCAACAGGGACGGTAGAAAATCTTTAAAACTGTTGCTTCTTGCAACAAGCTACAAAAAAACAAATTGACGGTTGTTTGAGCGGTTACTGCCAGGGTCTCATACTCAAATTGCTCCGAGGGTCAAATGAGGACTTCTAAAGTAACCCGAGGGCCGCATTATGACGCTGACGCAACAGGGCAATTTGCGGAGCTTGGAAGGTATGGCAAGAAGATTTCAGGACTTCGATAACTTGAGCCTGAACTGCATTTGATATCTTATCCTTTCTGTGCTGAAATTGATACAGTACCTGAGGATTTGCAGATTGAACTACTGTACTTGACATGCATTCCGATAACATGCTGAAAGGACTGTTCATTTCCGTTACATTCACGGGATTGTACAAATCTTTATCATCTGACAAATTTTCCTGCTTGGTGAATTTTACTATGAAAATATTTTCCGCTTTTGGATCCACATATTTCTATGAACGAACTTTTTCTTGCATGGAAATCATCAAGAGTAAAAATAGATCTTCTCTGACTGACATGAACTTGACAACATTGATGAAGATCTCAACAAGCAACCTCATTCCTAATTAGAAATTTGTGACAGGTTACAATTGTCTCATTGAATTGCTTGTGCTGCATAAATTGTATTAGTACAAGAAAAATAAAAAAAGCGTTTCTGTACACCGTTGTTTTACGATGAACTCAGAAGTACGGCCCTCCGCTAAACGCGGCCTTCTCAAAGTGGCCCCCTAGCCAAAATAATTGCCTGCCCTGTTTTAAACGATGTTTTACACCTCTCTTTTAGTACTGTACCACGTCTTTAAGCTTCGCTGAAGTACCAGCGTTTGGGAAACGTGTTCTAATGCTATGCAATGTTGCTTGTTCAACTACGCTGGTTCCTCCATGACTAGTGTTAAATTGTTACTTGATTTTCCAGATTAAAGTGCAATTGCAGGTTCAAACCATTAAAACTAAAAGAAACGTATATGCTTAGCACCCACTCAGAGGAAGTACAAAATATTGACATTATGAAACTTTCCTTCAATCAGCCAAGTCCAACAGGATGATACAATTAACAGGTTATGAAAGCAGCAAAACATAAAAACTGCCAAAAAGGCTCGTACAATCAACGCAATAGATTTGTGGAGTCACATATTCGAGGCTTAACAAACAAGCCTCACAGCAAGGTAACCTTATTGTTTTTTTCGGGACCGTCAATAAATATATTTCATACCGCAGGGCAAGGAAGCCCGTTTAGTCCTCAGAGAATAAATTAGAATTTGACAGAATCAACTTTCTGGCGGAAGGAAGTTTGCCGCGAAATCACAAAACTTCCAAGTGAAGCAATTAGCAAAAGTTTGGTGACCAATGTTTTGACAAACTCATTGCCACGATAACCAGACAGTATTTTAAGCTCGAAATGGGAGTATAAAGAGATGTTTTCTAAAAAATTCTTTCGAGTGAAAAAGATATTTGCAAATTTTCTAAATTATGCAATCTGAAGCATATCTTTTTTTCGATTACTTTTGACTTAGATTTTAAAACACGTGTTTGTGTGAAGAAACAATACCTTCCTCGCGCAATCATCCCAGCAAACTCCAGTGTGTTTATCTATGATTAAGGTTGTTTGGCGTCAGGCATCTCGACCATCGGTCGCAATGATAATTGTGAATATAAGTTAAATCGATAGACTCACGCTCAACACAGCTTGAATACAGGAATTTAATCCAAAAAAACAGTACGTTAAAGGTTGCATCTACTCTACACGCAGCCCCACTGACCAAAACTCTTTTTCACACACACATTAAGCAAAACGTAAGACATGAAAAGCATGTTGGGCAAGAACTAAACACTGCTTATAATCTAGACCAGGGGTCTCCAAACTACGGCCCGCGGGCCGGGCCAAATCTGGCCCGCGAAAGCATTTCATCCGGACCGCGAAGCCGTTTTGTCAATAATGAAATATATATTTACGAAAAATTTGCTGATCTGGCGAAATGTAACATATCACGAAACAATCGCAATACGTAAGACGTCCGGCCTTCGAACTGTTATGTAATCGCTTATGTGGGCCTCTGGCAAAAAAGTTTGGAGACCCCTGATCTAGACGTTATCAAGCATCTTAGCGTAAACATACGAACTTAGCGCAGTACCCTTGACAGAAATATCAAAAACTTTGCAAACCTACCGCATTCAACTACACTCCTAAATCGCAAGTCACAAACAGGGCCAATACCATGACAAAGGAATACAATATGATCCGGTGTGCCAGATTCACCTGAAACGGAGAGCGATATAATTACAACGCACCAAAAAGCATGAAGAACATAAAAGCCTCAAACGTACTGTAATACGCAAAAAAATCTATCAATATACAAAATTACAAATCGTGCAGTTAGGTCAACGTTCCCGTAACGAAATATTTCTGACCACTGATCACGTGAGAGTATTTGCAATTAGTTACAAAACCCACAAAAAAACTGTCATAACGACACAAGTAGTTTCAAAAATCAGCCCAAGATCCCTTAAATATTTTTTTTGAATTTAATAAACATCATCCTGAGCTGCATGGAATTGCACCACTGCCTACTGATAGCGTCGCAAGCGACATGCTGTGAGGATTTTTCAAAATCAGCGTGGGAAGGACACTGCATTTTCTTGAGCTTCGTTAGCTTAGTTCTTACGTACAATTTTCTACTTCTCTTCAAACACGCGTACAGTTCGATATGTGTGAAAACTGCAGAAAACAAAATTTGTGTTCGTTTGTGCTGTGAAAGTTGTTGCACCATCGCATTCAGTGACTACTCTCCGATATCTGGAGCTAAGGATTGTTGTGCTGCCGCAGTTTCCTGATATTAACTTTTCCTAAGATATAGTAAGTCTTACTTTCTGGTACTTCTTTCTCAAAATCTGATCCGGTAATACCCCGTTTAACCACTTTGGAATGCATTTGTGACTCACGAACTCCTCCGAACTCATCTTTTCTAGCCATTGGCTGCGTGGAAAACAAAGGATTGTGATATATTTCTTACTCAATACATACTTGAAATAAAACAGTTTCGTGTTTGACAAAAAGCACAAAAATAAAACTAGCACTCTCACTTCAATTGAGACAAACCGCCCTATGTACTGTTAAAATTTGTCCGCATCATCATGTTTCAAGCAGATTACCACAGCCTATGACTCCTGAGAATTAATAAGAAAAAACGATCATTCTAAAACAGTAATGATAAAAAGCAAGATGATGCATACACTGTAGCTTTGCCATAGTGATTTTCGAAACTTTGGACGTGGAAAAACACTAAGTCAAGAAAAACACACCGAAGCTCATACCGAATTTTTTAGGATGTGTACTTTATGCAACAGAAGTGCATTACACATGAATGTAATAAGCTCAAATAAGCATAACACCAACATCGCGTTGGGTCGGATATGATGCATTATCAAAATCTTGTTCAGCACCCAGCATAGAAAACTGGCTGTATGCACGAATTTTCCATGCTACTTCGCACAGATAACTTTCATGAAAAGCATACTGTAGTTGCGAACGCACTCATACTGAGTGCCTAGTGTTACCAATTAGCAAAGATTTTGAAGTAAAATTAAGTTAATAGTCACGACTTTACACAGCACCATCAACATGTCACGTACCTGGTAATGAATGATAAGTTGTGGACTATGTATTACAACCACTTCACCATCGTTTAACTCAATTCTTTTATGCCACAGTCCGTTGTTCACAACACTTTGATATTCCCTCTGCAAATACCATTACCAAATGATAAATCATTGTTTTCTGCACTGAAACATCACAATTGGTTTGACTGCACTTAATCTCAGCTTCAGAATAACGAACTGCATTGCTAGGAGAGATCGTGAAGGTATATGGCATTTGGTAATTTAGTGTAAACTTTGCACTAGCAGTCAGATGGTCGAAACGCCAAGTTTTTGCCGCATTCTAACAGCTGTGCAGATAGTAATGAACTTAAAGGTGGCATGCATTCTTGAACCAAAATGAAACATATGTCATTGTTTTAACTGTAACCCAGTAATTAGTTTGAGTCTTACCCAGACTACACATATTGTTGACCCACTGGATCCTATGCTGGGCAGGAATACAATTAGGAAGGGGAACAAGGCATGGAACATTCTGCCAAGTTAAGTATCTTTAAAGTAGGGCAATTTTAGCTAAAACATATTTAATGTTTTAGCGTCTCTGTAAGCACACAAATATATTAACGTTACTTTATTATTTTACTTTCATCTCTTTTTTTGCAAAGCAGGCAAGTAAACTTCAACAGCGCTTAGCTTTATTTACAATCGACTGGATGTTTCCAAATTAGATTCAACACTCCCTTTCCTAATGACATATCACCACAATAACTTGGTAAGGCTTGTTGTTTCATTACATTTTTCGTATTCTTGAATACAAGCCGTTGTAGGTCTGCACGTTCACATCCTTGGATCTTAAATGTACCAAGAAAAGCTTTCAGCAGCAAAGCTTATAATACGACAAAAGTTTCACTTTGATCAAGTTTTGCTCATCAGGAAATCTGCATTTATGAAAAACGCTGTGCCTACTGTTGTGATTGGAACTCCGAGCAGCAAGTCCGCAAAGCTTCACACTGTGGCAGCAAGCTACAACAGAGATGACGCGCGGCGATCACTCTATTATTGCTTGTTCACGCCACTTAGACATGGGTCCTATATTCGCGCACATCCCGTTCGTGGCGAATTGCACATTCAGCGCCATGCCAATCAAGAGGTTGCAACAATACCAAGAAACAGTTTGGTCTCATCGACAAAGGAACAACAATAAAAAGCAGAGCTGCAGAGCCGTTGTGAAAATAAAACTTTTCCGGCTCCGGAGCTTTTCCTTTTCACGAAAATGGCTTCAGCTCCAGCTCCGAAGCTCTTGGTTTTCGTGAGCATAGCCCCAGCTCCAGACCTCTCTTTTTTCATAACATGGCTCCAGCTCCAGCTTTTTATTACGATATGACCAGAATCAAGAAAACGTCTGTTTGGAAAACTAGATTCTTTGTCTGAGCTCTGTCCAAACAAACCATGCAAACAGCGCAAAACACATAGTTGACGACTTCTCTCATGTGTTCTTTCTAACGTGCACACATTCACATTAATACAAAAGAAAAAAAGTGTTTGAACGCCGTTTGTTTGAAGAAATACTATGGCTTATTATATACTGGCTGATTATAGCTTAGTCCTCTTTAGGTCGCTACACTACAACAGATCTGATTTGATCATTTTGACTAGAAACTAAGATGTCATTATAGTTTACGTTTCTCTTACTTCTACAAGTAACACCACGCCTGTCCAGCTGCGATCAGGGCTCTCACAAATGCAACTCCAAAAATCCTAAAAACAGTACCAAAAATCCCTAAATCTGTGGTGGTGCAGGGTGCAGCATAAAATTGGAGCGCCATGATAAGTGTTAAAAATAGAACCAAACATGATTTGCAAAATAAACTGAAATGATTCATTTTACAGTTTCAAACTTTTCCAAAAATTCTTAAAAAGGGTCAAAAGTTCCAATCTAGGGACAAAATCCCTAAAAGTGAGAGCACTGGTTGCGATGCCACAGCCTTAGTGATGATTAAACCAAGGAAACATCAAAGATCCATTGTTGCATTCTGGTGTCATACTTGTAACAAGCGCACTTTGTGCTATTGCGCTATACAGAGCACTGTTTTTGGAAAAGTAAGTCGACCTTTCAGTAAAGTTGGCAAAACCATTAGTGTCCAGGAAGGGATTCAGAGCTGCTTCTCAAATAGCCATTACTCCAGCTCCGGCTTTAATTTCTAAACCGAGCTCCGGCTCCTTGCAACATGCCCAGCTCTGGCACTGCAGCCCTGCTAAAAAGCACCAAGTAAAAATCCATGGCTGTTGCTATTTTCAAGACCCGGCTTTTGCAAAAGCACATGAAATACGATTCTGTGTACGCTATGTTTGCTTCACTACAAATAAGCACATCCAAAACGTTGAACATAACTGCATGTTTGATTTGTTTGTTTACAAACTGTACTTTCAGTAAGTGCTGTTGTTGCATTGCTCTTATGGATTATTTTTCACATTTCACCTGTACAAAACATAGCGTATTTCAGAGTATTTCCTCACACACAGTATTTCCCATCAGTTTCCAACGTGTATACCATCTTCACGTTGATTTGTCTGTGTGTCAATTGCTTCAATGTGTTTTATTTGTGTTTTATGATCAATAGAGCTGACAGACAAGCCAACCAATCCACTTTTGTCAAATTTCTATGCCTCATTCAGAAATAGCTATACAAATAATAACATTATCAGTTGAATTTTAATGTTTTGATATATGTTATGAACATCAAATGTTTTCAGTTGCATTTTAATGTTTTTATATATGTTATGAACATAAAATGTTTCATTTTGTGCATGAATGTATATGAATTACCCGAATGTGCTGTATTTTATTAATTATTATTCATTGAAAATGTATTATGTCTCACACAAATGTATGACCACACCTAAACTTAAACTAACTGCTAAGTAGCAACTTGCATGAGTTTGAGAACCAAGTCACAGTGCAGAAAAATACTATGTAAGAAACAGAGGTTTCATTTTGAAGCTATTAGAATAAACTGTCACACCTCCAGTTTTTCTGCAACATCTTCTTCATAAGGGTAAAACAAATGTTGACCATCATTTTTGCAGAACCATGTGGCTCGTCGAACAAGAGATGGTTCCTCATCCCAATAAACACTTCTACGTTCACGAGCATGTACATGAACATCATACCTTCCACCATCGGTGCTTATAATTGCTCCGTCGTTTGGACCTGTTCAGTATGTATCTTATCATTCATCACCAATCAAGCTCACCACCAGACATATTGCAAAGAACATGGTTCAGCAAACAAATGTTATGCTGACCAATCGAACTGATTCAAATCCACTGCAAAATACACAAAACCATCAAGTCATCTCACAACTTCTGATGAGATGTGTTAAAAGTGTTGACAATTTTGGGAGTTTCATCTAGAACTGAATGAAACTAGAGCAAGATATTTTTGAGCATGCAAAAACCTTTTTATGCTCACCATCCTAGACCAGTGGCCCCCAAACTGTTGTACATGTACCACTAGTGGTACACAAAGGCCTTCAATGTGGTACATGATAAAGCCTGCCTACCTTCTGTTTTTCTTCACAAAAAAACTGTATTCACAGCTTTTGCTTTTAATTATCGGGTTCTGTTTATAAATTTTTGCATTTTTGTGTACTTTTTCTTTTGTTTTTTAACAATGGCCATCATGTTGCTCACCGCTATTTTGTACATGTCACTTATGTCAAGCCTAGTTTGCTAAACTTTTGATCGAATGATATTTGGTTGAATGAGTTTTTCTGGAACACAGTGGCACATGGCGTCAGTACCAGACCTCCAAGTGGTACACGATCTGAAAAACATTGGTAAACACTGTCCTAGATATAGAGGTGCACTCAGGGCCAGATAAGGGAAGTGTAGGCCCAAGGCTGTTCACTAGAAAAGGCTTATAATTTTGCAAACTAAGCTACAAAATGTAATAAAAATACATACACGCTTTAGTTAACTGTGATCACATGTTTTGTCAAATTTGATAAATTTTACATGATAATTCAGTAGTTACTTGTCATAAACACAATAAATCATAAAAATTTGAGGGCCAAATTATTCCAAGGCCTAAGGCTGTAGCCTGAGTAGCGTAATGGTCAAGTGCAGTAGACAGTACACTTCACAGTTTCTATTTATAAATGGTAAATGCAACGGAATAATGCAAATGAGAGCTTTTCCACATGAATAACAACAAAAGTACTTTAATACAGAGATGTCAAAATCAAAATCCTGCTGTATACCTGAACTATAAGCTGATTCTAAATTGCTGGAATCCAGGTATGAGAATGGACACCACACCAAATGGTTGTCAGACAACTTCTTTCGGAAAAACCAGTGGGGTACAACAGGTTGAAAAAAAGTGGAAGTGTTACCTAGAGGAGGTGAAGAAAGTGAGGCAAGATTTTCAAAGGACGGAGGGGTAGCTTGGTTTGTTTGTAAAGGAGGAGCAGGGTTAGGAGGAAATGGTTTGCTTGTGGTGGTTGCAGAGTCAAAAAACTGAGTATTAGATGGAAACATAGCACGTTGTTGATGACCACTTAAAGCAGATCGAGAGTAGGGGTTGCTGGAAGGTGTTGAGTACACACTTGGTGGTGTGTTACCAGGTGGTTGCAGCATTGAAGGGTTGCTTAGCTGAGTGGGTGTATTAAACGTAGGATATATAGGAGTTTGCTCCAAGGATTCAGTTGGATTAGATGAGGGGACCAGCAATTGTGGCTCTTGCTCAGAAGTGGACAAAACATTATGTAATGAATGGGGTTGGTGGGATGCGGCACTAGGAGCTGGATTTGCCATCATACTTGAAAATGGATCCACAGCTGCAAAGACATACATGATGTAATAACTTGGAGACAGCTTCACAAATGAGATATTAAAAACATGTCATTTAATCAATACATTCTTATAGTCATATGGGGATGAGTAGTTAGTATCTCATCCAAACATACCTGCCACTTCATTCGATTTTTGAGAAAACATAGTAAAAGTAGCAACATTTTGTTGCTGCTGCTGTTCCTGCAAAGATAAACCAGGAGTTTGTCCAATGAAACTAGCTTCTTCCCCAGGATCACTTCCTACAAAATCAAATGAAAATCTTGTGAGATCATGAACTTATGAATACTGTTCAAGGTAGTACAATTAACAATTGCCTTGCTATACTTTGATAAAGGAATTCTAAAGAGGTATAATAGTGATAAAAAAAACTCAGGAAATAACATCAACAGAGTTAAGTTTAGCAATTAATGTTTTCTATTCATTTTATTTTGAGCAAGCATGCTAATATGTTTTGAAAAGGGTTCAAGCAAGATAGGCTGACATGCAAGTGGTTTTGATCTTGTATAAAACTAAAACTGTAGGTAAAAATAGAACAAAATTTCACTCCATCTGTGCATAAATGATACACAATATATTTACTGAGATATGATATATTTTGTTTAGGATCTATTACAGAGTAATTCCAAAGATATATATGGTAACTTCAAGAAACTATAACAAGAACTTAGATCTTTTGTAGTAAAATTAATTATAAATAGGATTGCCAAGAGAAAATAGGAATATTATCTTAAAAATACAATTTAACTTTCAAAAACAATGCTAAACACAGTACCACATTTCCAGATGATGAACGTTTGTTGCTAATGCTGTTTTTACATAATTCTTGATGCAAGCATTTTTAGACATGACATGCATATCCTAACCATGCATGATTAATCAGACATGATCATTTTTCAACATGAAAAAGATAGTGTGTGGCTTGTGGACTGAATGGCACATGGTGGGGTGGACTACCAAAAACCTCTTAGAATTCTGACATTAAGAATTTCCCAAAAATGAGCGAATTATAGAAAAAAATAGTTTATGAAAACCTTGGCACACTGGGTTGCAGTGTGATCATTTTTAGTCATCACCACTACTTTTAGTGAAATATTTTACATCAGGAATAATCTTTTTACCTACCACACACTTTGTTTTATGTGATAAGTTTTGGAAACATTATAATCTTTCTTCAACATAACAACTTGGACACATGACTTTTGTGGTATGAAGCTAACTTGTTCAAAAGATCTGATATGGGCACTTGCTACAGAATTCTGTCTAGAAAGCAAAGAATCCAAGGATAAGCAAAACAAAAAAGTGAGTAGCGTTACACATGACCAGTGGTGCCACATTGTTTGAAAAAATGATAGCTAAATGGACATGAAGTTTATAGAATTTGATCAAAAAACCACTTTGCTATTGTCATGTTTATTCACAAAAATTAATGCAGTGGCATATTTATCATAAGTGCTTGCATGCGATAGACAAAATTTGGTGTGTGACAGCAAAATGTATCCACCCATGTGCCACAACACAAAATTGCCTTGGCTACTACATGAAACACAAAATGGCCATTTGCAAGATGTTGTGGAAAACGTAGCACATGCAGAAATGCTCGATTCCAGTTGAACATCCATTTCACTGAAAATTATTTTGTGAATTTTCTTAGTATTGATATGTCTAAAAAGCAATGCATGCAATATGTACTAAAATCAGACTTTAGCTTCAAAAATTTCTTTTTATCTACAATGGCATCCAAAAGTCTATCCAAGAATACACTACAGGGGCTACTATTTTCATTTTCATAGACCATTTGTCCAAACCAGCTTTAGAATGAAATTTTCAAACTAGAATCACGCTTTGTATGTAATAAAACAAGTCTGCAGTTAAGACAGTTTCACACAGTTATATAGTAAGACAAGATCTTACATAGAAGTAATTAATTACAAAGACAAGAAATCATCATGGGAAATTCATGTTTGTCTAGCAATATTTGTAAAGCCACAACAGTGACCCACACCAAGCGAATCTATCGCAATTTATTGCGTAAGGAAACTAGTTTCGTGTATTACACATCTTCAGTCCTGCGCAAAAGTCGACATATGAAACAA
>Ga0210059_1005212_pt1 | contig 20922 bp, 13 predicted proteins | sample Ectturendosymbi2_FD_188042 | JGI IMG/M metagenome (GOLD analysis project Ga0210059, IMG submission 188042) | Ecteinascidia turbinata endosymbiont from Florida, USA - Sample 2 (SPAdes) (version 2) | ecosystem: Host-associated > Tunicates > Ascidians > Unclassified | place: Key West, Florida...
GGTGAGGCGCTTTTCAACTGATTGAATGAGCTTGAAAAGATCGAGAAGTGACGGTCCCTCGCCTGCCTTGGGAACTTGACTGCGCAAACGCCTTGACGAACCATCCATTGATTGAAAAACGTTTATGACAAACGAAAAAAAAATAAAACTACCAGCAAATACTGAACTAAACAAACTGCTCAAGGACAGCTAAAGTAGCTAAATAAACAAGCAGTATAAAACAGTAATGTCAACTGTCTCTGAAACGTGTTGAACTCCAGAAGTACAGTGCATTTCAGCGCTCCATGAGCGCACGTCCGTTCAGCTCGACGGTCAGACGAAGAAAATCTAAAATCTGTTGACCAATACAAATATCTGGTAGCTGTACTGGATATTAAGCTCTCAGATGACAAAGACATTCAGAGATAACTACGATAAAAATATTGTTCTTCTCCCGATGTTCAAATACAGTTAAAATGTACTTTTTTGTTTCTTTTGTACTCCCATGTATGCATCACAATTATGGTGGAATTTCAGAAAGTCATGCATGCAAAGATTGCGTGTGGCCTATGATTTTGGATGCTGAGCTCTATGCAACCTGCCCTGGAGAGCGAGTGTTAGTAGTCATGACTCATCAGGTTCAATGTAACATTCCTACCTTTGAGGCTGTAATAAGAAAAAAATGCACTTGTTTCTCGAAAGATGCAGAAGGTCTACTAACGCAATGATTGCCTGCTTTGATGCAGTCAGATTGTTTATATTCTTCCTTATTCTTTGAACACTGCAACCGCATTTTACTTTGCAACTGAGTGCTCGAACATTGCAGTGTTTGTTCGTTTGAGGATGTGCATGTCACAACGCATTCGTACTTTATCTGGGCTTTGACCAGGAATTTGCATCCCGCTCTGCAGTAGTGTTGCACCAATTGAACAAATCGTGTTAATTATCCGCCTGTAAACCCGAGGCTCGGCCTCCAACGCCGTTACAAAACTTTATGCTAAGTAAGTTTCTGTAGCCCGGTGGCAAGCGAAATTTCTGACTTCTGCGAAATTTCTGACCTATTATTTTTTGTCAATTATTTTGCTTCTCAGAGTAAAGGAATAAAGTTTGGCGATTACTTTTTTATGTGTGTTATGTAAATTAAAACTTTTTGGTTAAATGTCAGATACCCACAACAAGCTACAGTACGGGAATAAGTAAACACAGTGAAAAATATAGGACTTAATCTTAAACTGAATTATTTTCTTTTTCTAACTGTAACATAAACCCTAACCCGACATACTTACCTAAACATCAGATCCTAAGCCCTCATCATCAGTTTTCTCAGCGTATTTAATACGTTGAATGTTGCTCTGTGCATGCGCATATGGCGTGAAGTCACAAATTTCGCATGACACCGGTGATTCAACCTTCAACGCTGCTGTAAAACGTTCTGTTTTGTCTGTTTTTGAATGCCCTTTCACCTAATACTTTCTGGTCGCATGTTGCAGGGTGCTTCCTCATACAGTTGATAAAAAACAATCTTGAAAATTTTATGTAGTTCACATACCTGCAGAATATTACTTTATTATAATTTAACATGTGTGTTGGCATCACGGTTTTTGTGTTGTGCATGGTGACATGCTCTGGCCAAATATTGCCTTTAAAGGATCTGACTTCAAACAAAGGTGCTGTGAGGGTGTTGAGTTACGAGCCGAGTCCTGAAGACTTTTATGAAAATTTCGTCTATGCAAGCGTACCCGTCCTGATCAGAACACGAAGTCCCACGTGGTCATTACTGATGGAAGAAATCGGCAACGTTCAGCAGATCAACAGACACGTGCAGGGCGTGTTCGGCAAAGCATACACGCGCCCTATCTGGACGGAAGGCTGGCCGTTGTGTGTTCAATTAAACTTTTCTTCCTACTACCGTGGCATCGACACAAACAAGTTGTATTGGGACTCGAACATACCAATGAATTGCTCGTTGTTGAAGCACATCCCTTTGCCGTATTCTTTTCAGTGTGCTCCTTTCATCCAGGGATTAGTGCCACCAAACCTGCTTGTCACTAACCAGAAGTCAACGTCGGTTTTCCACCAAGACGGGTCTGAGAATTTCTTTTATCAAATAGAAGGAACCAAAACGTGGCTTATTGCAAACCATTCGTACAGCCGGCATGCATACGCAGATCATTACGGGAGCTTGCAAGCCGGTATGTCCCCGCTCAATCCCGAAGCTGTCGATTTGAATAAATATCCTCTAGCGGCTGATATCAAATTTCTTGTTGCCAAGACGCAGCCGGGCGACTTGCTTTACGTACCGCAGTACTGGTGGCACCACGTCACATCGGACAAAGTGCCTAACGTTGCAGTAAACCTCTGGTTCGATATGTTTAGTGACGAAGGTATAGAAGACTCCTACAACGTCTCGGCGTATGTTCAAAAATTCGCAGACTTGCGTGAAACAACGCCCAACAGCATTTCCTGCCCTCTTCAAAGCATTCCAGCGAACGCTGCTTACAACAAAGTTTCAGAAAGCGCTGCGAACGTCAAAGAAAGCAGCACTGATGTGGAATATCTCATTTTCTTTGGCTGTGACGATGGAGCATTCTACGCCCTCAGTTCGAAAAAAGGTGAAGTCCGTTGGAAGTATCAAACTACCAGCGATGCAGGATCCACCCCAGTCCTGAGCAAAGAAGAACACCTGGTTTACTTCGCTGGAGAGGACGCTTTTGTGTATGCAATTGACATCAAAAGAGGTGCACTTCAGTGGAAGTATCGCTTGGGCGATGGAGTCACAAGTGCGCTTCGACTCAGTCCGGATGGTTTGTTGTTGTTCGTTGTTTCACTGGATCAATATGTTTATGCGTTTGATGCAGAATTGGGTAAACTAGCCTGGAAACAAGGTCCACTTGGTGGTGAGCTCTGGGCTTCACCATACGTCAGTTCACGGTATCTGATTGTGTGCAGCATGCTGGAGCACGACGATAGCCGGCCAACAAGCAACACAGTCTTTAAAATCAACAGTCAAACAGGTGAAATCGAGTGGTCTTATTCTTCTGGAAACTCAGTCTTCGCTTCACCAGCCGTCGATGAAGAAAACAGCAGGGTGTTTGTCTTTTCTTACGACGGCAAGGTGCACACCATTGACCTCAAGTCAGGAGAAAGGCTTTGGGAGGCTGAAGTGGGGGAGTCAGGCGAAGCGTCTCCCGCCTACGACCCAAAAACGAAGAGGTTGTACGCCATGACCAGAACCGGTTCCCTTGTGTGTTTTGAAACGATTGTCAGCAATCTGCCGGCAACGGTGGCGTGGAGTAAAAGATTTTCAGACAGCACAGAAGTAATATCGTCACCCCTGCTCGTTCCAAAGCAAAACGCTCTGTATGCTGCAATTGGCAACCACATCTATCGAATGTCTTCACTCGACGGCAAAATTGACTGGAGTTTCGCCTCGACATCCTCATTCATGTCCAGTCCACGTATGGATAAATATGGAACGTTGTATATCGGAGGATTGGCCAACGAGTTCTTTGCCATTAATGCCGCAAATGGTGAATTAAAGTGGTCTGTACCAACAAATGGACCTGTCGTTGGAAGTGTTACTCTCCCTCAAGAAGTGGCAGATCAGTTTAGCTACGGTGCCCTACTCTGACTGTTTTCCTGTTTATTCGCCAATTTAGCTCAGAAACACTGGTGGCAGTTGTTCAGCTGCACCCGCAATGTTGCTCTGAGATACTTTTTCAACCGCTACATCTTGCAATTTCTGCAAAAATTGGACGAGATAAGGCAATTTTTTAGCAATAAAAGTCAGTATTTAGCTGTTTTCGTTTAAAACGGACGTTCGGCATGGTGTGATCTAGTTTTCGCAAAGTTTTACTGGTTTCCATCCTTGTACATAAATAAAATCTATATTTATTTTGCTGTAGGTTTCAAACATAACGTCAAAGCGTTTCTCCCAATTTATTGCTGGGTCTTTAGTTTTAAATCTTTTCTGGCAACAGTGTTGCTATTATTCGGTATTGTAATTTTTTGCCTACTCCGGTTGTCATTGCACTTCCCAATGTTGTTGTTTTTTGTTTTCTATTTTGTTGTTAGTGTCATTCACCGACATCTTCACACTACAATCATTTTGCTGTTCTTTCCATAAAATATTCAACAATAAGGTACCGGTTTCTGATTTGCAAAGTTATTTGCTTATCGTTGCTTTATAATTACGCATAACAGTTTTTGTTTTTCTTCGGATGTGCAGGTGTACCTTTAACAGTTCCTTTCTTTGCAAGAAACGTTTCTAAGTATTCAACACATGTAAATGAGTCCACTAAAATATCGCAGCTGCTTTTAGTCCCTTGATAAAAATCATGCGTATGACGAATGATCTCATTAGAACATCAACTAGCCTCCTGCGCATGTGCCTTTAAATTGCTGGCCTTCTGGCTTCAAATGCAGTGTGAAATAAGGCACAATAAGCCACTGTTATAAAATGACAATTATGAAGCGAATCGGTTTCACAGAAAGCTAATCAGAGTTCAGACCATGGGCATCCGCAGGGGGGGACAAAACTGGGATTTGCCCCCACCCCCCCCGGAAATTGGACCTAAGAAGCAAAAACTTCTAGAAAACGTAAAATCAGCAGTTTAATTCCGGTTAGTTGGGTAAATTCTTGCAAATGACAGTTTGCTTGCCGATATGACACTCAAACTGCACAAGAGTCAGTTCGCTGTTCTAGTGTCATTCAGTCGTGAAATTGCAGTTCACTTAATCCGCTCCTTTGGCTGCAGATACTGGTTGCGAAAGTCGGGAGCAAATTGTTCTACTGTTAGCCTTTGTTGCGTCACAATAACATGGCAACATATCTTTGAAGGTTCACTTCAAGTTGCGGTAGTAGCCGTTTTGCCGCTTGTTATGAAACAGCTGAACGCAGACATCTTGGCAGGTAATGCAGCGAGACAGCGACTGCTGATAGTGGTAAGCCATGTACGTTCATACCAATGGTGGGAAAACTGCGACATATTTTGTGTGGTTCTTCTAGCTAGATCAATGGTTGTCAAAGTGGTCGATATCGACGCCCAGGGGTCAATTGGACCATCCAAGGGGTCGATAAATAGTCACGGGGTCGAATGGGGATCACTAAATGGCTAGGGGGCCAATGAATAACTGCTGGGGTCTACTGGAGCAATGAAGTCTCCAATTCAAAATTATTGTTCATCGAGCAAGGAAATCAAACGGCCTTTTTCAACATATCAAACAAAATTAAGAGGGTTGATCAAATCTCAGCTACAGTAGTTTAAAAGTACCTTCGGTTCGAATAGTTTTTTATGAAATCATCCATTGTGATGACATTACGAAAACCGTTCTGTTTGTCATGTCACAAATTGTAGTGCATGTCGTAGTTTTGTTTATTTTATCATGCATTTCAAGTGAAAAGTACTCAAATTTATTTTGACACATACTTTCCTTGTATTAGTAACTGTTGGGCTAGGCCACGGGGTCTACAGAAAATTGTATACTTTAATTGGGGGTCAATGTGCAGAAAAGTTTGAGAACCAATGAGCTAGATAAATAGCAATATCTCAAATTGACATAGTTGTTACCTCATATTTGACATTTGTTTCATTTATCAATGTGTTTACGCGAGCTCGTAAGGCAGAGGAGATCCAGTCAATAAACTTAGGGGAGGCGATTTCAGTTATATTTGCTAGTCAAGTCTCATAACGGCCTCGCTACTGTAAGAGAGATGAAATATACTTCACAACACTGCTGTGACAAAACAAAGGACGGCAAAATGGCCTTATATCGCGAATGTTGTTTTCCGGACTGTAAAAAATTATGGTGAATGAAGTTACTTTCCCATGTTTTAGGGCGGCGATAGTCCCCCTGGATCCGCCGCGGTACTTACCAGGGAGTCTACGTGAATTGATAACAAAGACAGCGAACTTAAAGCTCAAATTAGGCTACTTAAGTTCCCAGAAGGAAATTTAGTTTTTTTCAAAGGCGCATTGCCAAAAGCATATTGTCATTTTCCCAATGTCAGAACGAGAACAAATGCTTTTCACGAAGAGGCATTTGCAGGCCCACAAAGTGGAAAAATACAAAAATAAATTGTAACAGCACTACTAGAGGAGCTCTAAGCCAGATTTGACCATTTCCAAGAGTTAAAACCATGCTTTGCATTCCTTGTAAATCCATTCATCGTTAATGTAGTCAGTGATGGCTGTCCAGTTCGCCAACGGTTTGTCACAAACTTGTCTGCTGTAGAAATCAAACTGACTGGCTCTAAATAAACTTTAGTCAATGCGACTCTGCAGCTAATTTCTAGCCACAGGATCCAGAACACTACCCACAATTTAAAAGACCTGTGCACAACTAACTTCTGCATACACCACGACATTTTGGTGCGACTTTTTTTCTGTGTAATGAAGTTCGTAAAATCAAACCATTGTGCAGCCCAAAAAATGAACCCTTGGGTGAATTAATTCGCACAGGTATAACAAGGTATTGTCCAGATTTACGGGGACTACAAAATCAAACAAAAACTTAATAGTGACAATTAATCACTTCATGTAAAACTTGCATTCTTCACCGTATTTTTGTAGTTGTAGACACTACAAACCGGTTTTGTGGCTCGCTGGTGTTTTTGTTTTTCTGCAAATGACTCTTGCATTGAACAAGTTTGCCAACCCCTGGTTCATACTATGTGTAAATAAACATGAGTGAAAAATAAGCTTTGCTGCCAACAAAGCGCAATTTTTGCATTTAATGCTCCCTCTAAACCAACTGCGCAGTACCACCAGACCATTTGCGCAGTGAAATCTAATCCCGCGCACTTGCAACATTCCAAAACATTGGAAAAACAAGAAAGCAAGGGCGGATATTTCAATCAGATATGTATTTTGTTCGTAGTTTGATAAAATTTTATACTTATTCTATTAATTCACAAACTTTGTAATTCACTTAGAACTCTGGTAACTCAGTCTTAACATATCCATGCTCACTAGAAGAAACATTTGCCCAGTGTAAAATTTTCTTAGATAGAAAAAACTGTATGCAACTGTTGCCGTAACATTGGGCATTTTCTTTGTGGTGTAGAAAGGGTGAAACGTTTTGTATATGTCCATTTGCGTTGCATCGTCAACAACCTGAAAAGGATAAGCAAAATGTCGACTTTGTCCTCCCTGGAAAAATTTCTGCGGACGCCCATGGTTCAGACTGCTTTACCTTGATTCGAATGTAAACACAGTAAGAAAAAGCAGTTACTCTTCCGAAGATCAGCTTAATATGAACCTGATGACACGCAGCCGTGGGCTAGCAACCGTAAGCGGAGGCCGCCGCAGCCAAAGGTTTGCGAAAACTTTCCCTGCAAATTATCTTCGAAATATCGTGTTTGGCTGTACCAAAAAATGCCGATCGAAGTGAGCTGCGTTGTCAGCAATTTCGAATTGTGGTGATGTCATGTCTCAGTAGTCATGTGACGTCGTCCGTTGCAACAGCCGAACGTGTTTTCTTTGAGGAGGTACAAGATTTCATAGAACTCTTGTAAGTTTGCTTCAAATTCACGAACAGTTTGAAATCTTCCAAATCCAATTGAGGTTCGCCAATGACTTTGCAGCGGGTTATCAATATTGTAAGAGTACATTAGTGAACGAACTCTAAGCAACAGCTCGAAATACATTTAGCTGTTTCTGAATGAAGCACACTATTTTGACGAAAAAGTAATTGCTTATACTCTGTTAGCCCTATAACCATTAGCAAAAAAGATATATTGAAGCACTGGCACATGAACACAAAACAGTGTGAAGCTGGCATATAGCAGGGGTGGCCAAACCTGCTCTATGTATGAGCCACATATCGTAAAACCCAAATTACAGAGCTGCAACATAAAAATCTAAAAACACAAATTTATTTGCAATCAACGTTTCTGTCACATAATTCTTTTTGAACGACTTGCACAGTAACACAGTACGGCACGCTAGCTGCCACAGTACCATTTTACAATATTTCTACACTTGGCAATAGAAATAAAAAATAAAGAACAAATATATAATTTTTCAGAAAGCTCAAGGAGCCGCATGCAAAGGTTCGAAGAGCCGTATGCGTCTCCCGAGCCTCAGTTTGGCCACCCTTGGCATATAGCATTAGAGGACTGTGCTACAAAACGTAAAATGAGCCACAAAATAGTGAAAACATCCTTCAACTGGGAGGCCAACGCAATCCTAATCATCTAGCCTAATCCTTCAAGTGTGAAAGTTTGGTTAAATTAATGCTACTCGGTTAACATTTCAGCCTCATTGGGTATGATAAAAAAGTGTTTGAGAAACTGAATTTGGTATAACATTTTTCATTCACATACTGCACATCAAGGATGGGGAACCTGCGGCCCGCATGAACATATAAAAAAGCCCGCACCACAAAATTTATTACCTAAGTTACAACGCAACATCGCGCCAAACCGAAACTCTATGATAAGCACTTATTTATATAATTAGTCAAGAGACGTCTCTCGTGCTCCTCACAGTTTTCTATCCTTTTTTCACCTAGGAAGATAAAGTTACAATTTTAGCATAAAATCAAATTCTTTCTTGCGGCCCGCCAGAGACATTCCACATCTCATGCGGCCAGGCCAGCGCCGGATTTAGGGGGGCCCGAAGCCCAGGGCCACCCACCAGAGAGAGCTCCCCGCCATGTTCATGTGCTTATGCGCGACATGAGCGTGCCACTTAAACATTGTTACCGAGGAAAACTTTTTGCAAACGCTATCGGTAGTATTTCACTTGAATATTATTTGATATTGTAACGAAACCACTATTACACTTATTGGTTTCCTGAAAGTCGGTCAAGTATCTGAATCTAGTGAATGAAAGGCCAAGCCACGTAGAACCCATTAGCTTACGTCTCTATTCGTTTCTGATAGATTTTGCGTCTGCCTTACTCAGATTTGAACAGGTCGCATATGAGTAGCATTGTTAAGTAGGGCTATCATACGTCCTTTTTTATGAAGAACATGTCCACGTTTTTCATAAGAAACGAAATATTCTCCGAGCACATTGATAAATGTCAAAATTTCCTCCTTTTTCCATTTCTTATTTTATATAGCTATAATCAGTAGCGTAACTAGAAGTTTGAGCGAGGGTGGAAAACTTATCTACAAGGGGCCCACTGGCCACTGAACGGGACAAACGAGCCAACAATAAAAAAACTTAGAGGAATGATGGTGAATCCGGTTGTGGACGGCTATACTAAAACCCTAAATCACCAGAAAATAGTCCGAAAATACAAAAAAAACAGCAACCCACTAAAAATCAAAAGAGTAGTTAAATCAAAATATAAGTTAAGTGGGGGTCCAGTTTTCACTTTTAGCGTGCCAGGGGGGCAATTCGGCTCTCTGCCCCCAGCCAGCTATGTCACTGGCTAGGATGTATTGTATTAACATACAGCAAAGCTTCCCAACTCAACTGCAACAAGATGCGAGCTGGTGGCGTAAATTATTTTGTGGGAGGGCCTGCAAGTTGTCTAATTTATCTATGTTTTGTTTGAGTTAATTCTCAGCTGGAAAAGCGGGAATGCTTTCACATTAAGCGTTACATAACAGTGGTAATTTTTTTTCAGTATCTCAATGACTTTGACATGAGAGTGCGGACTACTAAATCCATTATACTGTACTAGCTTTGCTGATGAATCGTGATCAGTGGTGTGCGCAGAAAATTTTCATGGGGGGGTTCATTCAGTGGCATATGGTGGTCCTTTGTATTTGGTGTGCGCTGTTTGTGACGTCACAGATTGACGTCATAATCATGTTTCCAAACCAACGTTTTGGCGAATTTTGTTGACATAATATGCATATTCTTCTACACGCACTCCCCTTATTTTATGTGTCATTGCACGGAACATAAACTATCAGCGCTCCAAGTTAGGATATTGCACGAAAATAAACTCAATGCTACGACACAGCAGTTCATAACTTCAAAAATATCAGGCTGCACGTTGAAACAGGGAGTAAAACACACTCATCACTGCGTCAGAGCAATTTACAACCGCAAAATGAGGCTACGTTAATGTCTTGTCGAATACGAACAGTCGAGCATAGAAAGCGTGCGGTTGGACTGTCTAACGCACACCCCGGTTTGCAAGATCGAATCTTGCTAAACTACACAAGAATTGAGACTGCACATAAAGTATGCAAGAAAGCTTTCAATTTTTTGTTATGTATAGAAGTCCAGCAAGTTTTTATTTTTTCTTTTTCTCTGCTGAGGCATTGTCAATGCCCGAATGCTTCCATGTTAAAAACAGCTGTTTTTGAGCTCGTGCAACAGATCTATCATGCTACAGAAATTGGTAATGTAGTCAGTGCGTTCATCGCTTGCGCTGATCAGCCTTAGCAGATAAAGGCAATTATTTCGGATAAAATGTACTATCGCAGAACACAATCTTAAACATGCGAAGTGGACGAAAGGTATGCAAAAGTGGTGAGATGGTTTCTGGACGCAGACGATGACCCAAATTCCCACAAAAACCTAATTATTACTTTTGGCCCATTTACAATGTTCCTTGAAATTTGCATGCAAATTTTTTTCGTGTTATTTGCATTTAGTCGACAAATGAACAAGCAAAAGTATGCGAAATCAATTAATCTCCTTTGCACAGGTAATAAAGTTTGGAAAATATCAAGCTCAAGGGGGTGTTAACCCCAACACCCCCCCCCCTTGCGTACGCCCTTGACCGTGATACGGTGATCAGTGTATTGCACGTAGCTTAGTGTAGTACTTTCTAGTAATTATAGCTAATCAGTAATGCTAAAAAATGAAGAAATACGTCATAAATACCTCTTTTCAGAAAAGGGCTAAATTCTTCTCAAGCTGAGTGAATTACGTGTGGTTGCATTTGCACAGTTCGCAAAAAAGAGTGAAAAGATCGTTGTGACTCTGTGGATGTTGAGTACACACACTTATTTCTCAAAGCGTAACCAGATGACTATCACTTTGTCCTAGCTTGCCAAAGATGCTTCAAATGTAACCTACCCAGCTTCACATTCATACATCATGTCCATCGACAAACTAACTTTTGTTCAGAATTGTTTCTTTTTGGAAATTCTCTGAGCGAATTCTGTTTAACACATTAAGACATTTTCAATCATTTGTGGTTGCTTTTAATAGCAAGTTCAGCATATTGAGAAGTCAAAAGCATCAGTTGTTGAGGTTGTATCGTGTTTCGCCATTTTAAAGGCAAGGATTCAAGTAACACAATCAGATCTACATATTAAGCCAAGCTAAATCTTCACTAAGAAAACTCAGAGAAGGCAAGGATCATGACTGTGAGTTATTCATGTCAGATATATTTGTATTGTGCAAGTCTTGTGTTGCTCAAATGGCTAAATGGACCTCTTTATTTGCTGAATGAATGGGAAAGTGATGAACCATGTGAGTAGTATCTGCTTGGTAGAAACGTTTCTATTGATGAAGCTGAAGCAAACTGTTCGACCAATACCAAAACGTGTTTGAGTTCGTGCAAAAACAGCATAAACCAAATGCAATTTATTATAAAATGACGGAAAATTAAAGATGGGCAAATATTTTGCAACTTGCAATACCTGTGAATGCTTCAGCAAACTGATAAAAATTCACAGTTTTACTTTAGCGTTATGACTCTTTGCGCTAATGTGCAACGATTTTTTCCTTGATGCTGCCACAAACCTAAAAGAAAGAGACATTTTTCTGGTTGAACCAGTTTCTAGTCTAGAAACTCTAGTCTGGAAAGCTGGTGTGCAATTTAAAAGATCTTTCATGCAAGCATCTTCATAATATTGCTAAAGGTGATTCTACATTTTTAAGAAATTTAAGGAAACTGCAAAATATTCATGGGCTAAATGGGACAAGTTGTGATTTGACTTGTTAAGTGTAGATAACACACTCAAGTAAGTGGCAGTCGTAAATTGCCCACCCTTTTTGCGATAAAAATATGGCAGCCCTGTTGAGCTGATTGATAAATAAACGTGGACAGAAGAAAGAGGGATTGCCAGCTTTACAAGCGTAGAGCTTATGCAAGTGGTTCTAGAAACCGTAAAGAACCAAAGGAGGCAAAAATGAGAGAGGAAGATGTTGCAGCTGAGTCAAGAAACATTGAAGTTACTATTCTACAGCGGCAGTGAAGTCCAGCGGAGACATTTCTGCAGAACTTGTAAGAGGACAGAAAATCGAAGAATATGTTGTTACAGACTTAGATCTACGTAACTCTGAGAACTAGTTTGACAAGCGCTGCAGTAGCCGAAGAACGTCAAGAGGTATCATCACAAAGCACGATAGGTAAGATGGCTGACGCTTAAGGTGGCCAGACGTCCTTGAGCGCCAATGACTTTCCTTGAATGTGCTATCAAATCTGAACATTCAAGAATCAAGATTAAACAATGTAATTGAAGACAATAACGTATAGATTTGTTCCATCTGAACCAGTTTTATAGAAAAAGTACCCATTGTTATTCAGCAATGTTTGTTTGAAAAAATGTGCTGTACCACTATAACTAAAAAGTATTAACACTAGGCATGAATTAAAATTTCGATGATCACGAAACGACAAAATGTCCTTGAAAAATTCGCAGTGATCTGGCAACCCTACTGACGTTATCTCTGGTGGCAATTATATCTGTCTCTAGTCAGCTAATATACCGGAAAAAGCAGGAATATTGGTTGAAAAATAACACAGGTTCTCTTTGAAATTGTGATACAAAATTATTTTTAAACCATGTTGTTCCACAACACAGAAAAGACAAAAACTCATGACGGAAATGCACCGAAGGTTTTATCCGTCGCGAGAACCATAACGGCGAAGTATTTGACAGAAGCTGGCTTTGTTTTTCTCCTTCACAAACTTGTGCTTATTGTTAAACTTGAAGACTGATGTGCGCAGATACGACTAGATGTGCGCATTTCCTTATTAGAAAAGGAATCTTCGACTGGAAGCACACTCTTGAGCGCCTGAGGAGCCACGAGCATTCAATGGAACACATAGATGCCACGATTACATTTAGTCGCAGATGTAATTAATCACTATGAAGAATTGATTCAGAGATAGCCAGTCAGGTCAATCATAGCGAACAACATTGAAAATCGCTCTACCGTCACAAGATTACGTCATAAATATTCACGATCACAAGATTACGTCATAAATATTCACGATCCGTGTCACAAGATTACGTCATAAATGACGTCACAAGATTACGTCATAAATATTCACGATCTGACGTCACAAGATTACGTCATAAATATTCACGATCCGTGGAAATGCTAGTGACTTCATCGATCATCACCTGCCTAAAGGTTCTGTATCCGCACATGAAGCCTCCCACCACGCCTGGGTCCCAGGCCTCCCACCATCTAAATCCGGCGCTGGTCCAGGCTATAGCAAATAGGTTCCCTGCCCTTGCGCAAATAGTACTGAAAAACAAACGCACCAATTGCTGTGCATTAAAAAATCAAAATGTTGCAAAATATTCTACAAACTTCGACAATATTCCTTTTGCAGGGACAAATATAAAGCACTGAGCTGAAAAAGCCAGCTACAGTGCAATGTGAATGTACTGTATATAAAACAACGCATGCATGAAAGAGGGGTTTCTGTCTGGTAACGTAAGAATGTATAAGTGAAAAAAGGCGCTTTTTAAAAATAGCGACGAGACCAAAGAGTTCAATATTTATTGCACTATTGCCAATCAAATTTTAGAGGTCGTCATTTAAAGTCAAACAGCCGAAACAGATAGAAAATACCATAGCGTAAATTTAATTGAAATGATTAATCAAATGAAATTTGATTCTGCAAGCCCGGAAAGTGATCGTTAGCTTTAATATTCAAAAGGATTACTTGACTTTATCATTTAAGGACAACTTTATCATTTGACTTTAGGCTGTTTCCTAAATCCACACAAGAAAAGCAAAAACTTTGATTGATCTAACCAACAGTTTCTCCACAATTTTCCTAACTAGCATAATAGCAGTGAAACTTCCCTTACAAGACTACATAAACACAAACGACGATGAAAGAAATACCACGTAAAGAATAAAATATTTTTCTCTGTTACTAACTCGAATATAAGTAAAATATCTTAGCTCTCTATGGAACAGGGAAAAGTTTATAGACAACACATAATGTTAATTTTCACAATATGAATAAAATTAACGCCATCTTGTGACAAAGGCTTCAAAACATTGCTGTTAAACGATTGCTCATTGGCTAAAATAACTGTACTAACATGAAAGATGAAGTGCTATTGGTGAAATAACTAGATTTAACATTGGTGTAAAGTATAGTGGTGGGCAAACATTTTCTATGGCAAATTTTATTGCTACCGGGGGTTGCATATAGCAAGGGCGTACGAAAGGGGGGTTTGAGGTTAACCCCCACTTGAGCTTGATATTTTACACAAACTTTATTACCTGTGCAAAGGAGATAAATTGTTTTCACATACTTTTTGCTTGTTAATTTGTCGACTTGATGAAAATACCACGAAATTAATTTGCATGCAAAAGTTTTGATGGGAATCTGGGTTATCGTCTGCATCCAGAAACGATCTTACCACCTTTGCACATCTTTCGTCCACTAAACATACAGTATTTAAGTTTGTGTTCCGCGATAGTTCCCTTCATCCGAAACAATTGTCTTTATTTTGTCTGCTGTGGCTGATCAGTGCATTGTCTGACCGCTTTGCCTGCATTACCAATTTCTGTAGCATGACAAAACTGTTGCACGAGGTCAGAAACAACACTTGTTAACATAGAAGCATTAAGGCATTTGATAAGGTCTCAGCAGGGAAAAAGAAAAACTAAAAATCTGCTGGACGTCTGTACCTAACAAAAAATCGAAAGTTTTCATGCGTACTTTATGCACATTCTCAATTCTTGTGTAGTTTAGCAAGATTCGATCTTGCAAACCGGCATGTGCTTCAGACAGTCCATGAATATGACGTTAAATTGTAACGTCACAAATAACTCACATCAAATGCAAATCACCACTATATGCCACTGAATGAAAACCCCCCATGAAAATTTTCTGCCTGCGCCACTGGCGTATAGTGCATTATATGTTTCCGGGGGGCGGATATACACAGCATATTTTACACAGTAGTCACTTCCGGTTGAGCAAAAATGCTGTTGTGTCTGAAACGTGTGGAATAAAATCTCGGAAATTCTAATCGAGAAAATTACCTTAACATAGACTCGAAATATGTAGGCTACTGTATATGTAAATGTGGCTGCCCCTGCCAAAATGCCCTAGCGGGCTGTAGTTTGCTCACCCCTGATGTAAAGTGTTGAGTTTTCATTGAACAACTCCGATGCAAGATACACAGGATATTACAGACCCAGGCTACGAATACGATTTTACCTGACTGTATCGGCCTACCTTATAGAAACCGGCTATTCTATTTTTGTACAGTGAAAGTATACAACATAGGTCTACAACAGGGGTCTCAAACTCAAGTAGTTCCGTGGGCCACATGAGGACTTACAAGGGAACCCGTGGGCCGCATTATGACGCTGACGCCACAATAACGGTACTTGAACTTACATTTTACATCTTATTTCCTGTGAAAGGTATCATGAGTTATAGGCAAATCAATTTCCAGCCGTCTCTACGTTCGTATTAATCAAATCTAGCTGTTTATGGAACTTGTTCGCTCGCTAGCTGAGCACTTTTAAACACCGGTGAACAAACTAACGCAAATGTCATTCATTTCATTCATGTCTGCTTTTCCTTTTGGGAGGGTCGCGGGGGCAGCAGCCCTAGGAGGACTTGAAATACCTCACGTTCAACGGCAACTTCAGATAGTTCTGCTCGCTCCACACCAAGACGGGACCAAGCAAGGTCGGAGATGTAGTCAATCCAACTGGTTCTTGAACGATATCTGGGTCACTTCACATGGATTTAGCCAGCAGGAATTGCTTCACCAGTCCTTCGTCTGGCATTCTGGATCCATGGTCGAACTAACGTAGTTGTGTTTTCTCAATTCGGAGAAGTGGTTCGACATTCAAGGCTCTGCGAATTTCACAGCTGCGCAATTTGTCGCGAAGTGTCACACTAGGGGGCGCAACGAGGGGGGCACAATGCCCAGGCGCCGAAAGGTACCAACAATGTCGCAAGTTTTTTCTGCAATACAGTCCCAAAAGATCTTAAGTTCAAATATGGAGGCGACAAATTTGTTTCTTGCCCCGGGCCCAATCTAACCTCGGTACGCGACTTTGTCACACAGTGGACTCATCGCCAAATCCCATCTTTGGCCCTCGCACCCGAGTTAATATTATTTCGGTCATTGCCCAGGATTCGTGGCCATAGGTAAGGATCGAACAATAACAGATTTGAAAACTGACAGCTTTGCGGCGTTTAAAACTCCCGTTTTGTGACCACAGAGCGATAAACTCACGCAGAACTGCGCTAGCTTTACCAACCCGTGTATCAGTCTCCTCGCTCCGGCTTCCGTTACTCGTAAATCCCACCCCTAGGTACTTGAACTTCTCCACCTGCTGCAGTGTATTGCCGCTCACTTGCCGTATATACTGCGTTGGCTTTGTAGAGAGACATAGTACCTTGGTATTTTTAGTGCTGATTTTCATTCCGGTTTTGTCGCACGCAGCAGAAAACCGATCGAGTACATGCTGAAGATTGTTGAGAAGATGCTAGGAGTAACAAATCGTCTGGAAAAAGTAAACGGATGATCCTGCAGCTCCCGACTGTGACACCCTCGTCAACTTGGCTGTGTTTGTGTATCCACTTCATGTAGACCGGTGGTTATCAACCCCGGTTCTGAGGGCCGCATTCGGCTTCCATGCACCCTTTGTGCGGCCCTCAGCAGTCTGTCAATAAAACGTCTAATATTCTTTGTAACAGACTTCGTTCTTCTATAAAACAAAACGTGTCAATTGAATTGTGTAAACAATTTTAGTGAGGCTCTCTAACAAAATCGTAAGTCTGGATTTGGCTCCCTCAACGAAAATGTTGAGAACCACTGATGCAGACTACGAAAATGAGCGATGACAGCACACACCTTTGTTGGAGTCCAACACCAACGGTGAACGGTCGTGATTTAACTCTCCCGACACGGACACAAACTTCTGAGTAGGAATGCAGTGACTTGACGCCATTGCAATAACAGGCAGCCGTCAGCACCGTACACACGCAACCAGGGACGCCGGAACATCGGCTGGGCACTGGGGGGGCAGTAAAAACGTTGAGGGCAATGAAAACTTACAAAAAACAAACAAAATCTTTACCAACTATGCTTGCTACTGTTCAACAACAATGTCCACCTCAAAAATAATAGAAGTAGAAAATTTGTTTCAATTCGATCTTGACAAATCATAAAATTACCTACGATGCTGTTATGAAAAAAAAAACGCTTTTTGCCCCGTTGTCCCTGTTTGGTAGGGTAAGGGGGGCAACGCCCGCCACCGCTCTCCACCTTACCGCAATCAGTAGCCACTGTCTCGCTGCATTATACTTGCCAAGATGTCTGCGTTCAGTAGTCACATGCGACAAAACGCCTAATATCGTAACTTGAAGTGAACATTAGAAGATTTGTTGCCATTTTACTGCTACGCAATGAATACCATCAGTAGAACAATCCTCTCGCAAGTTTGGCAACCTGCCCCTGCAGGGAAAGGAGCGGACATGAGTGAACTGCAAGCTCACCACTGCATGACACCAGAACATAGAGCCTGGCTCTTGTGCAGTGTGAGTGTCCTACCGGCAAATAAACGGTCATTGCAAGAATTAAATCAATTAATCGGAATTGAGCTGCTGCCGTTACATTTTCTAGAAAATTTTGGTTCTTAGTCTCAATTCCCAGGGAGAGGCAAATCCCCGTTTTGACCCCGGGGCGGATCCAGCCAATAAGGTTAGGGGGGGAGATTTCATTAATATTTGGTGGTCAATTCCCATTACGAGTTCACTATACTGTGAGAGAGATGAATTACACTTCACAACACTGCTGTGACAAGACAAAGATTGACAAAACTGCCTTGTATCGCGAATGCTGTTTTCCGAATTGTACGCAATCATGGTAAATGAAGTTAATTCGTAGGTTTCGTGAGGCGGGCGATCGCCCCCCTGAATTCGCCCCTGTCCTTGACCACCCTGCGGACGCCATCATGACGTACCGCGAGTTCACAACTGTTTGCTTGAGTTCAATGTAAAATCACACCCATAATTGTCAATCTTTTCGCATTTACATGTGCAGCAGCAATGTTCACCTCAAAACTAATAACGGAAGTTATGGAAAACCATTCTGAACTTACGTGTGCGCGAGTAGTTTCAATGAATTTGTTTCAAGTCGAATTTGATAAATCATAGAATTACTTATGATACTGTCATGTGAAGGGCACCTGTGCCCCCGTTGCCCACTCTTCCAAAGGGCAGGGGAGCAGTGCCCCCGAATGCACCCCCGTTCCGGCGTCCCTGCACGCAACACTCCCCAAAGCTTTTCACAGGAAGCCTGGTTGTATGCTTTCTCGAGATCGACAATGCATGTGAAGATGTCTTTAGCATACTCCGAAGATTTCTCAAAGTTTGGCTTGAGAGTGAAATGTGGTCTGTCGTGCGACGTCCGTGACGAAAACCGCACTGAGTATCATTAAGCTTTGATTCAGTTATTTCGCGGCATCTTTTTTCAATGCACTTGGCAACGTGAGTGTTAATTATTTGAAAATTCCAAAAAAGCATCGCGGGCCGCACAAAAGGAACCTAACAACGGTGCTCAGTCAGATTTAAGGGCCCGTTTTTATCAGCGCACCTCCTCCTGCTCTAATTTCACCTGAAACCCACAAGACAACAGCTTTGTGAATGTTTTCGACAGGTCTAAGACGACGCTCATACATCCTTTTCAGAAAAAGATAAAATTTTCAACTGTGCAAAACAATCTCATTCCCATTGCGGTGGTTCGGCAGTAAAATGCGCAAGATTTCTAAGTTTAATTCCACGCATGCCTGCCTAGCACTTCAAAATTGTGCGTCTGGTCAAAGGTTGCCGATCACATCTCGAACGCGTTTTAGTCGATGTTGCGTTTTTCAACGTTTATGCGAAAAGCACAGCAGTTTATTCCTAGCCCGCCACAACAAACAAAACTAGATGTTATGCAGAATACACGCCTACTGGTTTTGATTGGATTTAAAACGCCTTTATCGCTTCGCATGCCAGATCTAATCAACATATAGCAACCCAACTTTTGTCCTCGCTTTCGACGACCGTTGATTAACCCACTAGCTCAAGTGTGGGCAATTAGCGGCCCGCGGGCCACATGTGGCCCGCGAAAGCATTTAGAAAAAATCTGCAGAGATTTCCTCCAACTTGGTGAGGCTAACTTGCCAGAGACTTGCTTCTGTTTCCATCGAAGGTAGGCCCTCCGCTAAACGCGGCTCCGACCCAACTGAATTGCTCGCCCCTGCACTAACTGACTGAAGAAGAGCTTGAAGAAAATCCTGACCTTACTTGTCTCCCACCATTAGTAAGGTGCAAACCTTTTAACCGACGCTAGTTATGTTCCACAACACTTAATGTGACAAGTTGTGGAAGTTACAGTGGCCGGCTCACAAACGTGTTAGAAATGATGATGAATTCGTGCGCTCAAGAACAAGTAACGTGTATTCATTCACCACAAACACAGGACTTAAACTGCTCGAAATTTACCAACAACACGAAATGTCATGCATCGCTGCATAACTATGCGTACATCACGATCGTACATGGCGAGCAGGTCGGAACTGTCCAAATTGTTAGCTTGGCGAATAGCTTGCCCATTGAGCCGACCGCTCTGAACAAGAGCAACTGTCAACAAAGGTCACATTCCATCAAACTTAAATCATGCAATAGAACCGTCGTTTCACACTAAATATAATAAAAGCAAGTTATGAAAAAAACGCTGCGCACAAAGTCGAATTGTAAAAATTACTGAACAAAAAAACGGATAACCCATCATGAAGCAACAAAATGTTGGACACACAGGTCCGTAACCACGGGGTTGTTCGGATGCAGTTCCCCCAAAATTTTTGTGCCCCCCAATTCTGTTGTGCCCAGAAAATTTTGTTTTAAACATACATTAAAAACAAAAATAATTTCCACCCTAAAAGTGTATATTACCCCCCAAAACCTTAAAACCTGCCTGCGGGCCTGCACACAAAAACTCAAAATGCCTTTTTTAAAATTAAGGGAGTTGGACTTTGAACAGACCAGTTCGACACATGATAATGTGCAACAGCGGCAGCTGACGCAGTAGCCTGCAGTAGTTGTGTACGTCCTTTCTCATGGCAATAGAAGTGCATCGAACGTATACACCGCTTCGCAATAACCCTTCGAGGTATGGAAGAAAGCGCTGTGCATAAGCATGAGTTATAATTCTCAAAAGAGAGACAGTCGCAACATGAAAACTCACTCCGCGAGGTCACGCACAACTGTTTAAAAGAGTTGCCAAGATAAAAAGTACTTCTTGTTTCTGTCAGGCAGAAAATCAATCAACTACACGTTTTTTCTCAATATCACTAGGAATATCCTCGTTGCGAATTACTGCTGAACATGAGAAGATTTCGCACGAAACTTACAGCTGACGATAAGTACAACGGTCACGACCTTCTATGAGAAGATTTGAGCCGAAGTTCTTTGGTTGCCTATCCGGCCCCAACCGCTTTCCACGTGCAGTGGCCGAAAATTGTGGCAGGCATTGAAATCAACATCAGGTCGCGTCGACCTTGTGAACAACAAGTCGCAAATGTCACCAGATCACAGTCGCAACAAACGCATTCCTGGCTCAAAACCGCTCATCCCTGGCAGCGGGTGCGGGTCGACGATTAGACGTTACATCTTTTTGAGCAAAGATCCGCTGCACCCGCGTATCGCCACCGTCTTGGACAATGTGAAATGTACCGTATCACCTTTCAGGTAATCTGCAGCAAGTATTCTGAATTTTCAGCTGGATTTTTTAAAAAAACCCGAGTTTTCACG
>Ga0210059_1005213_pt1 | contig 20921 bp, 9 predicted proteins | sample Ectturendosymbi2_FD_188042 | JGI IMG/M metagenome (GOLD analysis project Ga0210059, IMG submission 188042) | Ecteinascidia turbinata endosymbiont from Florida, USA - Sample 2 (SPAdes) (version 2) | ecosystem: Host-associated > Tunicates > Ascidians > Unclassified | place: Key West, Florida...
GGACAAACAGTTGCAGATTATAAAATGTTATCTTTTCACCTTTCAATAAATGTAATCATCATTGTGGTATCATTTAAAATCCTGGATTTGTGCCCAATCGCTTTGTTTCAACAATTGTGAAACACCCGTATAGTGCCAACTCCGGAATGTTGTTTCCAACGTTATTTTGTTTCCAACGTGAAAGACTGTTTCCAACAAACGTGATTTGCACAACACGAGCGGAAAGAAATGCATTATGATCTGAACATTTTACGTTTCACAAATGGTTTGTAACATATAGCTTTACTTACAAGCTGAAGGCATTACAGCATTTAAAACCAAAAATTTTTGCTACGTACTATTATGCTGCATTACAAAACGTTCGCATTGATTGTGATCGCTGGTATCCCGACAAGTACCACTAGGACAACTGCCACCCAGACAACTGCCACCCAGACAACTGCCACCCAGACAACTGTCACCCAGACAACTGCCACCCAGACAACTGCCACCCAGACAACTGCCACCCAGACAACTGCCACCAAGACAACCGCCACCCAGACAACTGCCACCTAGACAACTGCCACCAAGACAACTGCCACATAGACAACTGCCACCTAGACAACTTCCACCTAGACAACTGCCACCTAGGACAACTGCCTCCTAGGACAACTTCCACCTAGGACACCTACCACCTAGGCCCTAGGTGGAAGTTGCCCGTGGAAGTTGGAAGTTGCCCTAGGTGGAAGTTGCCCAAGGTGGAAGTTGCCCAGGTGGCAGTTGTCCTGTGTGGTGACTGTCCTAGATGGCAGTTGTCCGGGTGGCAGTTGTCCTGGGTGGCATTTATCCTAGTTGGCAGTTGTCCGAGGTGGCAGTTGTGCGGGTGGCAGTTGTCCAGGTGGCTATTGTCCTAGAACCGTGATCTAAACAGAACATAGCGACGAAGAATTTCACAAACAATCGCCAAGAACGAAACGAAATAGAATAACGTTGTAGTGTGTGTATTTTTCATGTTTCGTGAACAAACTAGTAACGTAAAATTTTAACGCATTGTCCATTTTTTTTTGTGATAAATGACATGACAACCTAGCATGATATTGTATACGGAGCTTTCCATTTTAAAGATAATTGTATAAATTTGATTCAATCTGACCAACAGTTTTTTCTGGTGTTGCGAAGCTTTGATCCTAAACTAGATGAATTTGTTTAGTATTCACGCCAATAAACACAACTCAACTCAGGCTTAACTGAAACTTCTATTTTTTAGAATGCATTTGATGGTAATTCACTTGTTTATGTTACGAATGTTTTGTCTCCTGCACCTTGTTACAACATTCTCCACAAGCAAGTGTTGAAGGCACGACCAGGGGAGACAAAAGGGTTTGTGCGTCATCAGTTACTCAGAGAATCAGAAGGCATAGGTGTGGCTGCCGCGAAAAGCTGATCGAATCGACGAATCGCGAATGAACTTTGTGATCCGAAAAGAGAAGCCGACAACCCGTGAGTGAACTTTGTGTGAACTCCGTGACCCAGAATACGTCACACATTAGGAACAAATCAACGGACTCTGTCTTGAAAATTCTGCAGACGTCTGAAAATCAAATTTTCTGGAAAACAGATTGACACAAGTAGTAAACTTTCAAACTCCAGCACCTGCATGCTTAAACAAGCAAGAGCGTGCTTGCTCGAGCGTAGATACCGGACAAACGTAATCAAATCAAGTGCTTCTGCATACCCGTGATAAATAACGTTGTATTTCGCTCACACTTTCAGAATGGAGTTTGGTTAGTATGCGTCTTGCTAGAAATGAATTGCTGGCACTGACCTGATGGTCAGCGAATGGAATGAGTGGCAACTGCACAGTCGCAGTTTCACAGGTTTCAACCGCTTGTCCCATTAGCGTTGATCCGGAGTAAGTCGTGAGCAGAGTGGCTTGCATTGCCGTCGTGTCGTTTGACAGAAATGTGTTGATTAGCAAGTCTATGGAATGTTTTCGCTGATCTGAGACCGTGGCGGTTACGTTATGACCCACATCATTAATCAGTAATTTAAGCTGTATTTTGTATGATGTAGACCAGGGTCTCCAAACTACGGTCCGCGAGGCAAATCCGGCGCGCGAAGCTATTTCATCGGCCGCAAAGACATTTTGTCAATAACGAAAAAAATATTATATTCACGAACAACTTGTTGATTTGCCAGAACGTAACATTCAAGAACGAACCATAAATCATAAGCCTGTGTTTCGTGTCTCTTCTCTAAATGTCAAACTGTTTTTGCACAAGCTTCTATCATTAGGTAGGTGCAGTGTTGCAACTTGCAACGGTAATTACTATAAAAATGGATGACCAACTCATTGTCTCCGTCACGCTTGACTGAGCCTTTGCTTGAACCTCGCGACAAGCAAGCAAAGGCATTGGCTTGTGTGCATACTACGGTGTACGACAGGCATTTTTGCGCAGTTCTGTAGAACTGCAAAATATACTACTTTGCGCCAGTTGCTGATAGGCATTCAGTCTATATGAATAGTTCTTTCATTTGGTTTAATTATTAGATGTGCTACAAATCTGTTTTGTGGGTGTTGCCATAGGGCTTTGCACCTCCTATTGCAAATCAAGCCTATGCTCTAGTTTTTGAACTCTTTAGGATCGCTTTTATCCTTGTTTACTGGTTGCACAGTTTTTCTGTGGGATTTAAGTACAAATGTGAAAGCAGATAGTAATAATATGCCTTTCATGTCTGCTAATTTGTCTGCTTTCCCGAAAGAAGTACTGAAAAAGCTTGTTTTTATTGACTTAGGGTAGATGAAATGCAGAGAAATAGTGTCTTAGTCTTACCTCAGATAAAGTCACGCCAGAATCAGCCAGCGACGCAGCGGCCAACGTTGTGCAAAAGATATAGACCCCAAGGTATCTTTGACAGACACTGGTTTAAAAGTCATTGGCACCATTCTTATTGTAGCACTGCAGCCATGATGCTACTGTACAACAAATTGCAGAGCAGTTTTAAGTTAGGCTTTTAATAGCTACAACGCACTGCAAGAAATTCATTTTGTGCTTCAAAACATTGTACATGAATATGAAAGAAGAAGATGTTTCAGGGACGCCAGAGCAGTGGTTTTGCAGAGGGCGGCTACAAATGAGTTGAATGCAAGGAAAACTTACAAAAAACAAAAACATGTTACCAATTATCCTTGTTTCTGTTCAACAGCAATGTTGACGTAAAAAATAATAACAGAAATAAAAGAAAACCATTCTGCGATTTATGGATGCGCAAAGAGCTGCAATAAATTTGTTTTAAGTTGATCTTGATAAACTATGAAATCAGCGTTGATAAAATCAAAAGGCACCTTCGCCTCCCGACCCCTTTGTTGAAAGGGCGGGGAACTGCCTCAGTCATGCCCCGGCTCTCCGGCGTCCCTGGGATGTTTTAGGACCCAAATTTTGGAACTGCACAAGGTAGAACAGTGTTCCTTATGTTGAGTAGAACACGCTTATAGCAAAGTAAGATCAACAGAATCGTTTATGTGTCTGCTATCCACAATAACAATCTTTGAGCAGGTTTTCTGCAATAAATTTTGGAAAGATGAAAGTCAATCCAGCCAAAGATATCATCTTGAGTTCAAAATTTGAGCAATGTCTCAGGAGTAAATTATTGCTCTACGAACGTTAACATATATTCTGCTTTGCTTTCGGTATAAATTTTTAAGTTTTGTTACGACGCACCTTTGCAGGGTTGATAGCAACTATGCAACGATTTTTGTAAAATTTGTTGGACATCAGAAACGGGAACACACTTTCTAAGATTTTCCCTGGGGTTTCATATACATTTTAACTGTTGAAAAATACCCAGGAACAGTCGGACTCAGGACCACGTCAGTAACTGACGATGTCACTGGCTGGCCTCTGCCGAACAAACTGTTCTATTGGCGTGGACATCTGCTTGCAATGATCCTTTCCCCAAAAAGAAAAAAATACCCTCACTGAAAGACAAACATATTGAAAAGATTTCAATGCAAATAAATACGTTTCTTCATGAAATATCGTACATAAGCAATAAACAACGCTACGAAGATCAAGCTTTCCACAACTATTTGATGGTAAAGTTGTATTCTGTTAGTCATCTTTTAAGCATGCCTAAAGTGGCCAGTGAGCTGCCGTTTGGCCACGCCTGTGATAAAGTTGAGACCAAGCAACATGACCCGCAAACTATTAATCCGGTTCTGGTGCCCATTTTGAAACGATTCATAGTGCAAACATAGCAGTAGACAGTAAATCTTTCCAAGAGTCCTGGTGAGACGACATGGCGTAAAGGAACTTCAAACTGTGGTTACTCTATTGACGATATGAAATTTTTAATGCGTGTTTGTAGATATGTCCAGGTAGGGAGGTTAGCTTCAATCAAAAATTTTTTGATTTTATACATTCTGCCGTTTACATACAACAGGATGTAGGCTGCATTGCTGGACGATTAACCTCGGAATTATTGGATCTGAACAATAACAACCCTTAATAGGATACTTATCGACTTTAAGCTGCCTGAGTAAAGCAAGGCTGAAAAGATTTATGTTTCACGTAAAGTTTTTCTACCCGCATTTACATTAGAAATTTCTTTAGCTTCAGCAGCGCACTAGGTGTTTACCTTCAGCAGCGATTTTTCTTTCGGCAGTGCAATAGCTGTCCTGAGAAGTTGAAGATATGTCGGCACTATTTTGGCTGGGAAACAACATTTTTGGCACATAAAAAAAAGCATGCGGCTTTCAAACCCTGCAGTAAGCCTACAAAAATCAAAAAATTGGGAAAATATGCCATCAGCGGGTTTGCAAAGAGCGCAATAGCTGGTAATTACGCGATGTTGTGCATTTTGCAATGCTTTGCCCTGCAAATGCATACGCGGAATAAAGGCTTTCTGAAATCGAGTTGGCCATCCATTTTCATAGTAATCACTGGTTGCAATCAATGCCAAAGTGAAGTCTGGCCAAGTCTTGCAACGGTTCAACCCTGTGTTTCGATACACGTCAATGAAACCTTCCTGGGCAGTTCACTCGCTTAGCCATGCTTTATTCGATTCATAAATTTTGTGATGAATTGTTAAGCCAAGCGGAAGCAACATCCTGTACAATCATGAGTGACCTGCAAGTAAACCATTTTTTCACAAGACTTCGTTCCACTGTGTACATGAAGAGTTTTTTGATTATTCCTAAAATTGATTATTGTTAATCATGAACGCCTGCAGACCTGTTAGCGCCAAGTTCATAAATGAATTTCCATCTAATACACAAGTATTAAGCGCCATTCCACGCAAACGATGGTGTATCATTGAAATTGGAATTTGTTATATACTGCAGAAATTGAAGATCAACTTCACACAACAAAGATAAAGTTGGTTGTAAACTCGTTTGAGAACGGTGCTCACCTGAAAACAAGTTATTAATTTTGCATAATCAATGATAACATACATGTCCTTCAATTTTTTATGCTTTTAACATTGAAAGAAATTGTCAAACATGCTACATAATAGCGTTAAAATATTTGCAGCGTGTTTGGAAATATCTACGTTATTACTACATGGTATGGTCAAATTTTTGCATTGAGGAAAACTAAGATCATTGAAACTACCTTGTGAAAAACGAAAGCACCATTCTCTATGGCGCAATAAAAGATTCAGTGTTTGTAACAATGCTCCACCATAACATGTAAGTATTGTTTGTGCCGTATGTAATACTATTTTTATGCTCTAAAAAATGGACACCTTTAATTCGTTCGCTTGTTCATGTCTTTCTCTAATTCCACCTCAAAAGAGTCGTAGCATTTTTTCCTATTTTTGCCATAATCTGACAAACCTCTCAACTTTTCATTTACTTCCTTTCGATAAAAACAACTTACAATCAGCTTCATAAAATTTAGTTTGCGCTGATTGCTTCAGCAGTGCGACGTTTAGATTGCTTTTGAATCCACTGGAAACTTTATCTTAATTCTTCCTGGGTGATGTGTAGAGCAATCTTTTCTTTTTTACCCAAATTAGGCATAACATGCCATTAGGCATGCTTTCCTTTGGAACATTCAGATTTTACAAATGTACTTCGGATCAGAAAGTTGAACACCGGGTTCATCTGAAGCTACACTCGCCTGTTAAAGCTTCACAACAGAGCTTCACAGCTGAAGGCACGAGTGCGCTGTGTGGTACGCCACAGGCAGGAAGTGTCCGCTGATTTTCATTTTGGCGCAAAATACAATATGGCGGGTTGTAGTTGCAACGATTTAAATTAGCCAGTTGATTCACATGCGAAGAAATCTTTTCAAAAACCCGTAAAAATGTAACTGAAATCCCCATTCCAGTGTTGCTCTCTCATTTGACGACAATATGCAATTATTAGAACATAGTATGGCAATAGTAGAATGCATAGTATCCTCATTCCAGTTGAATTGGACGGCCCTGGTTTACATCTCCACTGCGTGAAAGGCATATTTACACCCTTATCGAACCTATAGTCCAATACGCCTCTATCAATGGAACAAGCAGGTTTTCCGATGGAAAATCAAACGTTGATCAAGTCACCTTGCTAACGTGCAAGACACTGAGAACAGAAGTCCTGAGTAAAAGAAATCCGGAGCTGTGGGTGTTAATCTGACAGCAGCAGATCGCACCATACGGCACTGCGGTCGCAACTGCAACGTCTGCAAGCGACAGAGCCTGCTGTTTGACAAGCACATGTTCAGCATGATCCTGGAAAAGTTTGGACTAGATGGCGCGCTGCAGCAACAAAGCAAACCACATCAAACCTTAGCCCCTCATTGGAAATGCCGCTCGATGTCGCAGTGCGCACATTGATTCGTCCATCGATAACATATTGCATCTTGTGATCGGATGTTTCAGACCTAAGGAAGACATTTCTAAATTATTCGTCACTTGCGTTTTCGAATGACGTTTCTGCAAGATCTCAACGTTTGTGCCATTTCAAATTTGGCTAGACAAGCATGTTATCTTTGAGCACGTTGAGAGTAAAAACGCAAATATGTTTAACAATATTTTTGAGCCATCTTCCTGTCCGAATGGAAAAGAGGTTTGGGTTTCGGATGGAAAAATTTTGTGGGAGGTTTAAACCTGTCGAGTGTGCAGTGCTTGAAATCCAGTTGTGAATAACCGAAAGAGGCTGCGTCGATAAACACTGCTTGAAAAGCTTTAACTTTTTCTGAGCAAACTTGTTTTGACAAAAGAAAGATTTGCAAAGCGTGGCAGGTGTTTGACCCGATGTAGTGATTATATTCAAGCTGCTCGCGTGGTGCTTTTTTCCGCTGTTGAGCAGGTTTTGAATGATGCGTATGATGTCCTTTTGCGATAACTTCTTTAGTTGAGAAAAGTCTATACAGGTTACTTCTGTTGGTAGAATCGTCCAGAATCAACAGCAGCCTTTGCGTTCCGTCAAAGTTCGCTTGCGGCGGCAACCCCACGAGGATCGTCATGCTAGGAATGGAATGAAAACGACTTTGCCATTCGACGTAATACCAAACCATCCTTTGTGGGTTGGGTGTCGTGACTACAATTCGGCCATCAACTCGAAACGATAAGAACAAAAATTACCTGTTGAGGGGTTCCCCAACGAGGTTGAGGGGTTCCCCAACGAGGTTGAGGGGTTCCCAACGAGGAAATCTGGTCACCAGATTTTTTCGTGTTGACTCTAAACTTCATGATTCTGTTCAGCTTTTGCGCCAATAAATTCAAACTCTTCATTTGTTCTTCATAGATTCTCCCGTAAAATTTGCCTAAACTTGTTTTTTCTTCTTACTCGTGGGCCATGTCTCAACGCACGTGAAGTTGTGACGAAACCGCACAATCATTTCTTTTTAACACAACGCCCGGTTCCGGAAATGAGGCTCCTTATGACATCATAGACATTTGTTTTCAGAATTGCACGACCAACTGAACATCGATCAACTGGCGTGGCACAATCCAAACTGGCGCAAACGTGACGACAAGATGAAAAGACCCTAGCATTTTGTCGTCGGTGAAAGCAGATCTAGCAGTGGAACAGGGTTTTGAATGTCTGTTTTGGATGTTCACAAACTGCAGAAAAATTGCAAAGTTCAAATCGTTGATCGGCTGCACAAGAAACATTTTTCAACGAGAACTCCTTCTTTGCAACATACCGGCAGGAACAACTTGTGACAAGTACCATTTTGTGCAAGAGCAGTAGATAGAGGTTCATGAAACCGAAAGTGATCTCCAACACTACCGCGAGACCTTTCTGTTGCTGGACGCAAGCGCTGTGCAAAAACAATTTTGGATGCTCTACTTAAATGTAGTCAGTAGACTCCCAGCGCGACAAACAACCTTTGCAGCAACAACCTTTCACTCTGTCATCTTTTTCCAATCAGAAAAAAAGAATTTTCTATCTAACTATTTGCAATAGAACTAAGATTCCGGCAGAGAGGCAGTTCACTTTCCTATTAGCAAAGCAAGATTAAGCAACTACACTCATGGTTGGTGTTGACTTGAAACAACAAAGAACGACGAGCTTTGTAAAAATTGACGCTTTCTGACGATTTTGTTTTACCTAATGGCTTAATCACGCGTCGCAAATGCTCGCAACAGACGCTGAATGCAAATAGCTGTTCTGATCAATGATGAGCGATTTCCTGAGCCAGCGACCGCTGTAACTTGTTCTATTCAGGCGCGCTTGCGCCCGTTTAACAATCCCTACGTCATTTCCAGAAATCTGGAAAAACGTAGCTGGATTAAATTTAAACGAATTTACAAAGGGAATAGTTAACACACTTGACTAACAAACTATTTATTTCTACATAGCTAGAAAGCATCATCTGAGAATCTGCGTGCACGGTGGTGACTGCGGGCCAGGCCACAGGAGCTTCTCTCTTCTCCTATTCTTCACACAGAAACAGGTATTCTGAGTTCCCGCTTTAAACATTACCTGCTTCCATCTTGTTTGCTGTTCTAACATATTGTATTTTCCTTTTTTCAACTACGTGTTATGGGTCAGTTTGACCATAACATGCCTGGTTTAGAAAATGATGAAAGTAACAGTGAACCAACATTGAGGAAATAACCTGCCCAAACAGTCAATCAAGAGACTGAATTGAAATAGACAATTACAGAATATATTGTGTACTAATTATGCACTATAGTAATGTTTTGTAAAAAGTTATAGTGTGTCTAGTGAGTTGAGTAATGGATATTGCTATGTATTTGAGATATTTGGGAAAATGCCACCTATACAGGGAAGTAATGGAATTTCGGAAACAAGAACAACATTAAAAAAAATCTGAAGAGATAATAATTTGGTTATAAGACTTGACAAAACAATGTGAGAATTCAAGTCATAGTGAAATAGCTGCACACATGCTTACTAAAAGTGATGAAGCAACGGTGAAAATTACAGCAAAAGTAACTAATGATGACTGCCGTATTTACAGATGGGAATGGCAAGGTGAAAGTGATTTATAAAATACACTTGTAATTACAGACTTTAGACTGACAAAAAAATGGAGCAAAAGACAAGTCTGGAATTAATAACTATACTGGCAGCAAGACATCGGGACAAGCAAAGCGTTAAGAAGCTATTGCAGTATTGTGTTCCCTGAAAAGTTTGAAGTATACGACAAACCTTTGGCTGCCAGGAGTAATGAAGAAGCTGTACAAATTGTACTTAAATAGATTGGCTGTAATAGTGCTAATGGACAGTCATAGGATATACGTATGCGAATAGAAGAATTCGCATCGACCTATGGTTTAAAGGTGGTTAAACGTAACAGATCTGTATATGTTACGCGCCTTTGGGAAGTACCAAGAATTGATGAAATGGCATTGCATTGCTGGCTTCCTGATATTACTTATAAAACACTGACCATAGATGAAATAAATAGAAGTGTGCTTCGCGCCAAAGCAATTGGTGAAACGGTAAAAGCAGTGCAGTACGCTATGACAGTTTGGAAGAAACCTGAACAAGAAAGCGATTGCTAAAAGCAGCCATACTTCCTAGCTTTGGTCGAATTTTCCTTAAAGTGTAAACTACTGTAAATTTATATGCTACCGTAATGGTGTGAAAAATGAATGGTAATTGAAGTAATATTTACATGGTATTGCGTACAAGTGAATTTGAATTTTGTACTATATCAGAAAAACACCTGGAAGTGGTTGATAATGTGCTGCATTGACAGTTGATGGAAAGTAACCTTTAAAATATCGATCGAACGCTAAAGTGTATTGAAGCGTGACGCGTGTTTATGCCGGAACTGGTTGATCAAATGTAAAGTAATTTAGCGCCGCACTAAATAGGTAAAACCAATGTTAGAATTGTGTAATTAACAACTGCAATTATTCTTTTGTGAATTAAAATGGCGAATATGTTACAAAATAAAATGTTGATATAAGATCCTTAGGAAGGGTATGGAACGAAAAATGCTGACAAAGATGATACAGTACTTTTTGTGCACGCACATGAAATAGATAAAGAAAAACCTGTGACGTAGGGAAGTCTGAGTCAGCATCTTTTGTGCATGCACATAAAATAAGTAAAGAAGAAATGACGCAAAAACGAGACATGCGTCAAGCGCTAGACATCATTGAGAGTGATAACGCGAAAACCTTTACGCGTGCCAAGACGCTGTTGACCAATCAGTAAGTTAAAAACAAGCGAAGAGAATGAAAAATATACTCTATTTGTAGCCTATAAATATGATGAAATTTGGTATGAAGATTCAGAGAATTTGCGAGGCTCTCAACCACACAACACCTTGCTGACACACACTAACACAGATGTTTGTTGCACTGGACTATGCCCTGGTACTTCGGTTAAAGGGAGGGTCTAGTTGGAAACATCAACCTTAAACAACAACAGGTTGTTCATGGTGAGAGAACGACGCCATGACAGACCAATTAAAGGACGTAGGAGGTAATTAAATTAGTGAATGTAGTTTTGTTTTATGAGAGTGTAAACTTTGTATGCGTTGATAAATTGAGTATATTTTTGCCGTTGGTAAACTAAGAATTACAATTGCTCTGTATACAAATTAACATTGATGATTTCAACATCTGCTGAACAAAGTAGATGCTGCCAGTTGTCATATTGAGTGTGCTGCTGTCTGTTGTGAAGATAAGAAGGGTATCATGTATATAACCCACAACGGGATATTTGGGAACACGGTGTGAATAAAAAATTCATAACTTTCCTGAATCTTTGATAGATCCTGGTCTAGCCAACCAGATTATTTTTGATCTATTAAATACGCCACACCACTGCTTGACGTTCAGTACCTTCAAACCTACTTGGCAAGGACAAATGTCTGCTTCAGTAATCTGCAGCTGTTGCATTTACAATGTTAAAGCACAACCTTTGCTTCGGTTGGCCAAACTTTCCAGCACATGCTCTAAGGTGTGGATTTGACGGGGAGATTTTTTAAAAATCCCGTTGTGTTCTAAACACTAACAAAGATCTTTGCCTGCCTAACAACGAATAGATCTGCAGCAATGTTTTAAGTTTTGGAGGGGCAAAATACTTTTTTTAGCTGGGCAAGATTTTTGTGTGTTTATTATTTACAAATCTTTCTGGGCACAACAAAACTTGAAAGGCACTGCTCTCGTATGCCCCCGCGTGGTTACGGGCCTGATAACGAATGCTTTCACCCCAGAGATGTTGTTTCACATTAAAAAAAAAAAAAACGTACCATACCACTATTTTAATTTCATTTTGATACCAAAAACAAAGTTTGATCTAGCATCCTGATGCCTTCATTTGCAACTGACAAGATTGCCCGTTTTTTTTCTTGAATTCCGAATGCTTTGAACTGAAGCTATAACGCATCTGCTGAATCTATGGTGACTGTTGCACAGGTTAGATAGACTGTTCTTCAAATTCTCCGCCAAACTTCTTATATACTGTATACATCATTTATTAAACACCATGCCCAGCTCCTCTGCTTTTGCCAAATACTGGGCAACTTACCGGGAAATTAGCAGACGATATGCGTCAAAATGTATCTCTTGCTGCAGTACTTAACCTCTGTTTGATGATGTTGTACACAGTTTCACAAATAAATCCATAGCAAAATGTTTTTCGTTAGATGAGAAAATCTGTCAGTAACATTACGTGTGCAGCGGCATTTCACTGGCTGACATTTTCTTTGTTTGGAGCGTTTGTGTCAAAAATGTTCTGCTCGGAAAATCGGTTGCCAGGTCTGTTGTAAATGGGAGCGATAAATTGCAGTCGGTGACATCTCCCTTCAGACATATACCGTAGTCAAACTTAAGTGTATGCATTTGTTCGTGCAAATCTGCTGCATATTGGCATAACTTGGTCAATCGAACATACTGTAGAAATGAAAAATTTAAGTCAAGCAGTCAAACGCAAAATTTTAACTGTTATTTACCGGAAAATCAAGTACATACTCTTTTCTTAAATTTTGCTGTCCACAACGTCACTATGTCTAGAGAAACTCTAAAATCTGGAACGAATTTCCTAAAGATTCATTCATTAGATCCTACCGTACTTGAAATAATATGCGCAGATCCTCTTTCATTTCCATCACATTCCAATATATGTGTTGACGTTGACAGTTGCTATTTTTTATGTTAATTAGTTCGACGCTCCCTAATCATTATGTAAGCATTTTGTTTGTTTCTTTGTCTTTATTGTGTTAACTTTGTCTTTCTCTTGTTCCTTTCTTTGAGACGATTACCTAACTTGTCCGCACGATCATTTCACTACCCCTCGCGTGCTTTCACTGCTACTCGACCTAGACAGCTGAATTGACTCGAGTGTTCAGCAAAATTAATGTTTTCTACATTATTTGCATCTAATTCACACGATCTGTGGGGCTGCAATTGACATGTTTTCGAAAATTCTTCTTAGACGTTTTGTGAGCGGCAACGAAAAGATTGTTGTGATCAGTCCTGCAATTTGGTGCCATGACACAATTTTTTAAACATGCACCTGATTGTCAGTGCAAATATTTTAAACCACGGAATGTCTCCTTTGCTTAGAATCCTTAAAAATTTGCTTTTAGTTTTGCCAAGGCGACAGTTATTTAACTTATTTATTTAACTTTTGCTAATGGGATCCATTCATCTTTTTAAATACATATTTCGTCACATACAGGGCTGCAACTAACTGATAATTTCAGGTCCGGGGCAAATGATTGTTACTTCATGTTGTATCTAACAACTAAGCGAGTTTTTGAAATTTTTTTGGGAGGAAATTGCCCGGTTGCGGTCTTGATCACATGCAGTTTCAAACTACTGAAACATATTTTCTCGATTATTACAATATCAGGTTACGTTTGGTATTGGCAAGTCCGTAACTCACTAACGCCAAACAGCGAACAATGGACATTGATGAGCGAGTCCAAAATGTTTGGAAGCACAAATTATGCTAGCTTTCATCCCCTCGACTCAGGCGTCTTTGAAAATCTAACACCGTCGGTATTAGTGGTGTAGCCAGCCCAAAATCTTTTGGGGGGACAAAAATTTGGGGGAGAACAAATGTTTGACTATAGGTGACCAACAGTATCTTTGTTTGTGACGTCGCTTCACAAAGCAAAAAATGACTAGATATGCTAAAAATTGTTTGGGGGCATGAACCACTGACTCCCCTGGCTACGCCTGTGGTCGGTATCACTGTCCTGATTGGGCACATATTGTTCCCACCATTGCCAAGGTTTACACAAACTTTCCAGGTGTACATGGCGCGTTTTTCAATAACTCCGAACCAATTCCCAAGCTGATCTCACCCTAAAAATGTACATTTTTGCATGAAGAAAAATTTCATTGTTTCAAAACCAAACACATATCCCTCCCAAAAAAACGCCGGTGGTACTTATAGAAAAGACATGAAAATACATGGAAAATTCCGCCAGTAGCACTTATTGGCGGTCTGTGTAAGACCTTGTTGTGATGCGTTCGCAGTTAGCGGAAGTACATGCAAGAAACGTAACTTAGCTTGAGGTACATTTGTTCCTTTTAGGATATTTTGGTGAGCACTTACACATGAGGTCTTTTCGCATAGTGGGAATTTCTTATTCAACGATACCTGGCAATGTAAGTCGAGTATCGCTCACTCAAGAGTAAAAACAAAACAATGATTTCACACATGTAGGGGCGGCAACGCTTGTTCTGAATTAATGCACGTTTTATTCGGTCACAATAGGATTCGTTTAGACAGACTAATGTGCTGTTGACTTTGCCTATTACAAGCGTAACTGGGCAAGGTAATTGGACGCACAACGCTTGCAGACAAGCGTTTTGTCACACAGTAGCAACGTTGAAATGTGCTACCGACTTGTGCACCATCACTCTGCAAAAACCTTGCAAGTGGTACATCTTCGAACACCAACGCCAGGGGCAGGTTATCAGAATGAGCAGCGTTGTTTTGGTCACAGCGAAGATTTCATTTAATTTTCAAGAATGCAAACTCCAGCCCAGACCTGTACATTTAAAAATTGGAAAAAAGCAGCGAAAATGCAATGCTCTGACGTTGTTCAACATTCCAAGGTGTTCAATGAAAACAACTGGAACACATTTCCTGTGCAAATAGAACATCACAAGCTTTGCCATGCAAATTGAAACCGACTTCTTCCTTAGAGAAATTAGTGAACAGAAAGGTTTCTACCTCTTAGCACATCCGAGAACCAAGTACCGAAGTTGAACAAAAGTCACGCCGGTCGAATCTGCTTCTGCTCACATTATTTTCATTCATGTACCGAAACCAATACACTTCGTACCACACCAACATGTCAAACCTTCTTTGCCCATGATGGGCATAGTTCACATTCGCAAAGTTTCGGCTTGGGAAACTTCAGATGTAGAGTATTTTGCCCACACTGGCCAATTACCCCTCCCTACTTGATATATACGAAGATTTTGCATATTTCGACAGACCGCACAGAAAAAATCAGCTGCTGGAAGAATCAGCTTTGAAAGGGTATTTTTGGTATATCCACAATACATTGTTGGTGCGGTTGCCCCAGGTGGGTAAAATACACCTGAGCGGTGGACGTGGTTTCAAATCCGTCCGTTTTTATGTATGGGAAACACGCTACAAGCTGCGTATTTTGTGCTTATTGATTAAATATTTCAAAAAAGCTGTGATAAAAATCAGAGGTTTTGAGTAAAGTTACCATTTCTCCAGGAAAAAATTTAATGTATTGCAACTAAGTAACAATTGAAGGAATATCATCCTCGAAAAGCCATTTGGTTGATTTTCTCGTTCGTGCCTGGATTATATGTGTCTTAATTTTTACGTAAAAGCGATTGGCAATCGTTCATTCATTCAATAAAGTGCCCGTTTTTCCTCAGGGGATGATCGCGGAGCAGAAGCACTCGACATACCTCAAGATCAACAGCAATCTCAGATTGTTCTGCTGGCTCAACGCCAAGACGGGATCGAGAGGGTCGGAGGGTCTATCGTATTTGATTTTTTTAATGTTTGCAATGGCAGTCGTCGCTACATAGGATAACCATAGCTCTTTCTTTAAAACCTGTATGTTGGCAGGTTAAATTGAAAAAATGCCCTATAACGGTCACATTTGAATAGAGTGAAGAGGGAAAAAGTGCCTGAGGAACTCAGGCGATGGCAGACTTTAGTGTATCCGCTGTTGGAAGCTAAGAAGACTGATGCATCATCGACACGCTAAAGTATACAACTCAGATCTAATTAAAGACAACGAGAAAGCGTCCGATCTGAAATTTGACATGACGTACTGGCGCAATTGCAGATAATTTGTTTTGTTTTGATTATCTGCAGGATTGAGCAAGTGCTGTCCACAATTGGGAAATCAAAGAATGGATCAGCACAGATAGGGTTTGATTCTATTTGAATAAGGACTGATAATGTGTTTACGTGAAATCGATTTTCCGTTAAACACCGCGATTTGCCCAGATTTGTTCGTCCATAACTCGCCAGCTGGTTGAGCTGAAGAGCTGCTCAAATCCTGATGCAGCAAGTCCAGTAGTTTCGATTTAAAAATCGGAAAGTTTTAGATTTGAGCTTTTTGGAGGTAACGTCACAATAGGGGTAGTTTTAGGCTTTTTGGGCCCTCTTCATCGGACTCTTGGGCCCCAACCTCAAGGGGCAATTCTTTGTTTCTTTAAAAACAATCCTGATCTTTAACCGCGCCCTTGATTTTCTTTCTAGCGTTTGTGGTTGGCAAGTTATGGCCAAAAATCACAAATTAACTAATTAATCGCCTAGGTCAGAGGTTCCTAACCTGGGGTACATGTACCCCTAGGGGTACATTTTGCTATCTGAAGTAATACATTTTTGGTTTGCAACAGAAGGGAAAATATATTTACATAAAATTTATTTCCACTTAAACATATATCAGCCGCAACAAATTAACTTTGAGACATAAAAACGGATTCTACATTAGTTTCACAACGAAAAAGTTCAAGGTGTTTTGTTCCCTAGGGCAGAGGTTCCCAATCTTTCTATAACCAAGTACCCGTTCAGCATTCGGTGGATTTTTGTCATTTTACTCAGCCTTTTCGTCAACAGAGATTTTTTTCAGGGCTCATGTTTATCTGTCGAAATGCTGAAGTGATACTTTGTCTGACAAAGGTTGGCAGCTCCAGCCCGAGGGAACTTCTTAGGTGATTAGTTAATTAGTTTGTTGTTTTTAAGTCATGACGTTTGAACCACAAGAGCTAGAAAGGCAATCAAGGGTTCTAAAGACAGATTCTAGCCTGGTTTCTCAAAAAAAATTTAGTCAAAGATTTCATCGAGCGGCTGGTGCCCAGGGCCCGGTAACCTGGGACAAAATGACCTAAAACCTGTTACAGTCACTTTGACTGTAACAATGTCTAATATGGCATTGTTCTACTCTCAAGGAGACATCATTTGGAAATGATAAAATATAAGATGAACGACGGAACAGAACAATCAGATTGAAGAATACCATTGCGTATCGTCATGACTACCGTCATACACCAGAAACCAGGATTTGTTACAATATCTCGTGTTGAACTTGCATCATAATGAAAGTTACAAGTTATATGATTCTATTACCATGTATTATGGTGAAAATAGTGTTTCTTTATCTAGTATAAACCGTATCTTATATCATCGCATTAAAAGATCAAAGTTTCAGTTGATCTATGTGTTACTTTCAGTTACCAAACCAAGCCATAGTTTCACAACTGCACCAGCCACCGTTACGGGTTATTAGTTCTTACCGCAGACTCAGCAGTTAGGTGCGGTAGATAGAAGGAAATCACATTTCCGGAAGTAAGCACCTACTCTACACCTACGTATTTAGTACTGCCTTGCGACTGATTACAGTTGACTTAACAGATACAACCAGGAAGTAGTGTATTAGGGAGCGGATCGACTGGAGTCGCACTAATCTTATTAGCAGTACGAGGGTTTATCACTTTTAGAAATAATATTAGTAGCTAGGTCATGAAGCACAAGAAGTATAGAAATATAAGGTGAGTGTTTACCTGACTTTATATGCTTCACAATATATAGAATCTTAGAATATAGCCTCTGTTTCCAGGCCCGTCAACCGATTTTTAGAATCGCGAATACAGACCTTGATGTGACTATGAGAACTCACGACCAATAACTAAAACGGTCACATCTAAAGCAGCCCAATACCGCTATACGCCGTGCAACAAACCTACGTCAATTATGACGTCACCCACAAATCTCAAATCCAAAACTTTCCTATATTTAAAAAATCGAAACTACTAGACTTGCCACATCTTCAGAGGGTTTGAACTTTGAGCAGTTCTCTAGCTCAATCGGCAAGCGTGTTATGCTGCTGCAAAGTTCTGCAAAACGGTGGCGCGTGCAGTAGTTAAAGGGATGATCGATTCCTTCTTCACCCCTGTTGTGAAGTTGCGTGAACACAGATATCTGTAAGTTTGAATCATCACAAAAAGATAAAAGCAGAGCACAGTGTCGGCTGATGCATCGAGAGCCAACAGAAAACCTACAGCTTTAGGTAGGTTTTCACTCTCAGTTCTTTCAGTTATTTCAAGCAAACCGAATTTTAACCCGGTTCTCAACGTCGCAAGTTTGTTTTGTCTGATTAAACAGCAGTCAAAATTTGGTTCATGATTTTTAACCTATCTGACACGAAATGAGAAGTTTTTATCCGCATTATTTGATACTGAGATAATTAAATCCCAACAGGATCAACATGCGTAAAACCCTCTGTGTGATGGGAACAAGGTTTCGCAAATCCAACCAGCCATACAGCTTGGTAGTGTTTGTGTTTCAGGAAGTCAAGCATGACCGTCTGATTTCACGGTGCATAGCAAAACGAAGGTCTGAACACATTGCCACACGCAGCACCACACAACTGAGATGGATGTTCAGGACAAAACGTACAATACCGCGCAGGTCTAAAAGTGTATCTGTCGCCTTTGAGCCGGTCCTCTCTCGCTTGGCTTGTTATCCAGCTTTGTTTCACTGTGCGTCTCTTCAAGTTAAAATCTTTCTACGTTTACCTGGTAAAACTTAGTTTCACACTTAAATGGTTTTGCAAGAATTGACGTGGATTTCTGCAATCAAAAGCGATCAGTACAAGCAGCTTGCGACTAGCAGAGCAGTCCTTCAGGTTGATAGTGCATGTATTGAAAGGTTTGTTGACTTGAGTTACGCTGAACAAGATTTTGATGCTGAAATCGAGAGATCACGCACATGTCTGAAAAGACGTTTGAAGGAATAAAGATTAAGTGCCTTAAAACAAATCAACTATTCAAGAATTGAACTTTGCATTCGCCACATTTGCGATGTCTAGCTAGGAAACGTTTGAAATAAATCTACCGTAGCATTCATCAGTAAATAGAAATCAGTCCTAGCTGATAGCTAACTATAAGTTAACTTTTATGAAGTAACAGTGTTCAAGCTTAGCACAAGCTTCGGTTTAATTGCTGCTGTTTATAACTCGTCCAGATCGCTTTTAAAATCATCGCTATTAATGAAAATCATAAACTAAGCACCAGATATGCATTACTTCAGTTCACGCTTGGTACGTGCAAAGTTTTGCATAATTAGAGACTATGGTTCATAGGAACCCTTTGGAAACCTGTTGGAAACCTTTTGGTAGTTTTGCTTGTTTATCAAAACTTCGTTTGCTAAACTTATCGGTATTCAAATTTCCTTTCAACCTCTGAAGATTTCCGTTGATGTTGAGTGTGGAATCAGAGCCGTATCAGCCGCACTCCATACCCCCAGTTGGGAGACCACGCTGTCACAAGGCCCCAACATTCAGTCCAGTCACCACTTAGCTCCGGAAAAGAAAGCTTCGACCCCCATATTGAAATATGAAGCACTAGAAATCAGTGAATTTGGGGGATCTTTGGACGAAAAGTGCGTAAACATTACAGTTACTTTTGGGCCCTTTGAAAGCAAGATACTTACACATTACAACTGCTGTTGGGGGCCCCTTTGACAGCAAAGTAGCCTGCTTATACATTACAGTTGCTGTTGGGCCCTTTCAAAAGCAAGGCACTTTACACATTACAGATGCTCTTGGGGGCCCCTTTGAAAGGGGAGTGAGCCTACTTATGCATTGCATTTGCTATTTTGGGCCTCTTTGAAAGCGTAGGACCCACACATTACAGTTGCTCTTGTGGTCCCTTTGAAAGCAGTGAACGTGCACAATGCATTTGCTGTTGGGCGCCCTTGTAAAGCAAAGTGCCTGCACATAACAGTTGTTGTTGGGGGCTCCTTTAAAAGCAGAATAGCCTACTTACACATTGCAGTTGCTCTTCGGGGCTCCTTTGAAGGTAGAGTACTGAATTATGATGTAGATCGGAAAATACTATATGTGCGGATAATAACTTTTTCAACAAAAATGAGGAATTTTTACGCGCGAAATACCTTGGGGGCACCCTGAAAATGGGGGGAGCGACGCAAGTGCCTCGTCATCCCCTAAACACATCACTGTATATAATCCTGACAATGATATTACATGAGAATATGAAACCGATTGAACACGTTCTGCTTCATCCGATATGCGTTCTTTCTCACCTGATGTGCGCATTTAAACACTGTAATGTAAAGTCATCTTTTATATGGTATGGTTTAATCATGCATTTTTGCGACGCAAATCACGAAATAACACGAATGCAGCAAGAGGAAATACAATAACATCAAAGATCACTAGTTGATTATGTGGTGATGAGCAAATATAAAAAATAAGAAATTTCATGTTTCGCAGCTAAGAAATCGTGTTCTAACATGTTGAATCACAAAGGGTTGGCGAACGACCACCTGGTTCAAGTTCTCAGCGAGTGCTGTTGCTAGCACTAACCACATTTTAATTGAAGACGTTTTACAAGAAGTAATAAAAGTAATGAAAAGCATCAAATCAACGTCAGGTAAAATAAGCATAAAAGCAACAACCAAAAACAGTGGGGGAAAAGCATGCCTATGTACAGGGGGTGGGGTGAGTCACTATAGAGGTGGATAGGAGGGAAAATAGTGGCATCAGCGCAATATTGCAGAATGTGACAAGCATATAAAACGAAGATAGCAGGAAGTCTGGTAACATAGCAGGACTTTTTTATATTTTTTGCCAAATGAATAAAGCGAAGACGATTTCAAATTTTCCGGAATGTTAGACCAAATTTTCGGACCAATATTCTTTAAAGAAAGCTGACCCAGAGATGTTTTCATTCTGGGTAAATACTATTTTTGCAGAGAAGCAAGTTTTGTTTGATATTTGTGGACTGATGCAATCTCAGCAAAGTAGTTATCAAAGTGAGTAGGTAATCCACCATTATAAAAGGAGTGCATGAATTTGGCAACTGACAACTGAAACAAATCAGGTATTTCCAAAATTTTGTGCTTGGAATGGAGTACAGTTGTTTTAGTTTTGTTATATTCAAGTGTTCTCACAGCTTTATTTTGCAATCTAATTAAAGGGAGTAAAGTCGTCTTGTTGGCCCTTCCCCAGTTAAGTATTGAATAAGTTAAATAAGAA
>Ga0210059_1005214_pt1 | contig 20918 bp, 12 predicted proteins | sample Ectturendosymbi2_FD_188042 | JGI IMG/M metagenome (GOLD analysis project Ga0210059, IMG submission 188042) | Ecteinascidia turbinata endosymbiont from Florida, USA - Sample 2 (SPAdes) (version 2) | ecosystem: Host-associated > Tunicates > Ascidians > Unclassified | place: Key West, Florida...
TGTTTCATAAAAAACAAAGTTTTACCTAAAGCTGACAAAATTGCTGCTGACCAAAAGAGTTCTCCAAGTAGTGCAGGTATATACAAAATCCCGCCCATCCTTTTTCCAAGTTTTCGTTGCAGAGGATCAAGCATAGTCACATAGCCCTAAATAAATTGCGCTTATGTCCATACGGTTTGATCAAGTCATGGCAAGTCTGCGTAACTTTTTAAAAAATTACGAAATAGTTTTTAAGCGCAAAAGAAAAAAAGTGTTCGGTGAAGCGTGACGTAAAAAGTTGCTTCAAAGCAGTTAGCTCAGAATCAACAACCTGTTCTCTCATTTTCTTTGCAAAAAATAATCCACCAATGATAAGACTGCATCCGTAACCGAATGGTGCTTGTGTCCAAACCAATCCAGATCCTGGAGTGTAAACAGATTCTGCTGTTCCATTGATGTAGCCGCCTCCTACCCAAGTTGCTGCAGTAAAAACATACTACAATGAAAAAATTCAGTGTTGCAGTTTAAGTTCTATTCAATCGTTAAAATTAGGAGATAGTCACATTTTAATTTCACTGATATATTTCAGGTAAGATTTTGGCAAACATCAGGTGATTGCGAAGGCCTCCACCGCACATGCAGATACCTTGGACAAGATCCAGACACCCAATGCTACAATGCTAAGGTTATGGCTGAATAAATGCTTACGCCTCTGCAACATATTTTCTAAGTTTTAACATGTGTCCTCTGTAAGCACGTTGCAGTGTTCACAATCTTGCTTATTCGCACTTGTCCTTGAAATTGAAATACTCTAACTCCTTAATATTTTTAGATATTACTTGTGTAACATCTAAAAATATTAAGGTGTTAGAGTGTTTTTCTTGCGTTGTGTGCAACCACAGAGTGCAACAGCGTTATGTCGAAAACAGTGGTGGTCTTATCAATTTGGGTGTTTTTATGACGTCACCGTGTTCACTCAACCCTGGTACGACCTTTTTGCATAATAGCCAAATTGGAGGCAATAAGATTCTATACAGTACTTTGGAGGCCATGGCCTAAACGCCCTCTGTCTTTCGCCCATGTGCTGTAGTGCTTAAATTAAAGTTTTCTCTTTACAAATCTAACGCTTTCCATCATGCCATCTCATTAACTGACGAGCCTTGCAATGATCTGTTAAATGATTCTATGCTTAAGGATAAGTGAAGTAATATGTAGGCCCAGGAAACATTTACTACCTGCAAGACAAGCATAAATCTAGCATCTGTAGGCTAATTGTTCCGAATCACTGCAGCGAGTTTCGTCAACCATCTAACCATCTCGTGGGGCAAATTGTTTCCAGAGAGGCTGGATGGTTTCTTCACCATCATGTCCATGTTGCGATGCGTAGGCTACATGTTAGAAGTTCAGATTGTGCGTAGTCTATGAAGTTCATGTACGTGGCTTTTACTTCCCATATATGCACCACATTCCACTACACCAGGGTCTCCAAACTTTTTTGTCCGAGGGCCACATGAGTTAATACAGAACATGCCGAGGGCCTGACGTCTTACGCAATGTGATTGTTGCGGGACATATATTATTTTTTCATCATTGACAAAATGGCTTCGCGGGCCGAATGAAATGGTTTCGCAGTCCGCATCTGGCCCGCGGGCCGTAGTTTGGAGAACCCTGCACTACACAAATAACACAATGGCATACAACATACAGCAAAATATGACACCCCAGGGCTGCTTCTACTTCAGGACAGGGAAGCTTTTGGCGTTTTTATTGTGAACATTTGACCGTTTGGTTTGGTCGCAAATATTTTGTTTGACTTTTTGTGAGTATTTTTGGAAATTTGGCCAAAATTTACATTTGGCCCCACATTCCAGAAGTTAAACAATCTAAATGTTTCCATGTGCACTCCCACAAATACGCTTCCGTTCCTGACAGTTGTAAATGTCCACATTCCAAACCTAGAGAATGTGGATAGTCAATGACGCATAATGATCATTGTCATGTCACCAATCGGTCGAACTTGTAGATAATTTCCAATCATTTCCTGAATGCGTCAACTGAAGCTCACGCTGATTCTGCTGAGCAGTATTGTAAATTGATTGATGGGTACGGTGAGATCATTCGACTGGTTGGTCTCCAGTACATTGAAATCTAAACCAGATATTGAAGATGGTTTTGCGGAAGTGTTTCAGGAAAAATATTTGTTTATAAAAATAAATAAAAATAACGTTTAGTTTTAAGCACAAAGCTTTGGACGTTTGTGAGAGTTTGCCTGCCCATAGCGTTGATGAAGCATCTACCAAACCTGATTCAGCATTTCCACCTTCATTCGTTCGTCTTGCACAAAAAACAAGGAACCAAACAATACTCTTACAAATTACTTCAGTTTCATAAATCGCTAAACACTTTCAAACAGCCTACTACTACATCAATACGGTGGAGTGGTAACTTTTACCTTGGGCAAAACTTTACACATCCTGTTATAAGTATAATTGAATAATGCATGAACAAAATGTACTAATACTATCAACATTCATTTTCTAAATCTCTGCAGGTATAGGGCAAAGGAAAACATTAGTGGTTCAAGAAAGTAAGGAAAGCTTCCTCAATTTAAACATTCTCTTCTGACTCATCGGAAACTAAAAGCAATTGATATAGCATTGCATTAGCACCTATTGAAGCATACAGCAGACCATGCGAGTAAACACATATACATGGTGTTTACAATATAATTCTCTCAAGCATAACCAGTCTCACATAACTGTTTGAACAATGGAGTTACCCTGGGTCCAAGTTTAGCTTTGTAAGAACTTATTGTTTTTAGATTTTCATTGTCCAAAAGTAGCCTACAGGTAAACATGCCTTTCATCTGCAGTAAATACTTTGACAAAGAACAAACCAACCATAATGTTTATGATGAGACTGGAATGAATGAAATATGTAGTATTGCCACATGTTTTAATCAGCTTTCAATGTTGGTTTGACCTTTCTAAGCTACAATCACTACACTTTTGACAGTAAAATCTTAAACAAGTTAGTCTCATAACACTACAAATCTTTGGTAGGCCATGTGCTTAAAAGTTAGGTTTGTTGCAATGGCTTTCTGTGCATGGTATTTTGCTTAAGGGTATGTACACTGGGTAATTAGTAGATTTAAAAGCAAGAATGTTAGGCTACCAGTTAAACCTAGCAACCACCGGTAGTAAGAAGCAAAATGATTCATAAAAGGAAGGGCTCAATATTACTGAGTTTAAACCTCTTAAATTTTAATTGAGGGACCCATATCTTTTTCAAGAGTATTGGGCACCTTATCCATGTTGTTACGTGTTGTCATCTTACCTTTTGTCTGGGGCCCCTTGTCCATTGAATGCACATTAGGCAGGCTATTTATGTTTAACCAAAGACTAATAGGACTTCTTATCCCTTGATTAGGGGACCCTGGCATCTTGGTTGAGGACCTTTTACATTTTGACTGGGGCCTCTTGACCTATGATCATACAGAAAGCTGTTTATATTTCATCATTTCAGTTTGGCTTCATATCTTCAGGTTGAAAATCCAAATGAGTTAAAACATATTATTAATGACAACATAGAGCAAACAAATTAAGTTTTATTTTGTAATCATTATAATAGAAAGACAATCATAAACAAAATCTCAAATTTTCGAAAGCGCGTGAACTAAAAATGGGGACTCCCTCAAAGCGCATAAATTGAAAATGGAGGCCCCCATTTTGCACACCCTTGCACACACTGCACACTCACTAAGACCACTACTGGTCGAAAATCCAGGTTTACTCATCTTCATACAAAGCTTCACGCTTCTGGAATCTCCTTCCGCGCAAAGTTCAAGCTTATCTCAATCCAGTTTTTTTCATCGTATTTTATGTTATTTCTGATGCCAGGTCAGCGCCGGATTTAGATGATGTTGGCCCCGGGGCCCAGGCGTGGTGGGAGGCCCCATGTGCGGCTATAGAATCGTTAGGTAGGGGATGGCCGATGAAGTCACTAGTATTTCCACGGATCATTATCATTTATGATGTAATGTTGTGACGTCATATTTGTCAACTCAAGTGTAACAAAACTTTATGATGCAACATGATAATTGACAATGATTATTAGCGTTTTGTGAAACTGTTGCAAAACTGGTCACCGAAGCATCGTATTTTCTTTTTTTGAAATTGTGCTTGAAAACATTTTGGGCGATCCAACTTTTTCATTATCTCTGAACGTAAGTCCTCGCTCAGCAACAAATTTTACCACAGAAACCAAAGGTTGCAGAAGCAATTTCCAATATTGCTGGCATTGATTGACCTGACTAGCTAGCTCTGTATCAATTCTTCATGGTGATTAATTACATCTGCGACTAAACGTAATCGTGGTATCTTTATATTCCATTGATTGCTTGTGGCTCCTCTGCGTGCATCCAGTCGCAGACTCTTTTCTAATAAGGAAATGCGCACATTCAGTCGTATCCACGCACATCAGTCTACACGTGAAACAATAAACACAAGTTTGTGAAAGAGAAAAACCGCCAGCTTCTTTCAACGACTTGGCGTTGTGGTTCTGGCCACAAATAAAATTTGTGGTGCATTTCCGTGACGAGTTTCTGTCTTTTTCGTGTTGTGGAACATGATGTTTTAACAACTTTTCGTTTTTCAACCAATATTCCCGTATGTTTTCCAGTATATTGGATAACTAGAGACCGGTATCTTTGCCTCCAGTGATAGTGTCAGTCAACTCATCTATCGTGTTTTCCGATCATACTTCTTGACGTTCTGCTACTGCACCGCTGGTTTAACTAGGTCTATTGTCATCGTTACGTACATTTAAGTTTATAACCAACATGTTCTTCGATTTTCTGTCCTCTTACAGGTTCCGTAGAAATGTCTCAGCTGGACTTCACTGCCACTATAAAATAGTAACTTGAATGTTATTTGACTTAGCTACAACTTCTTCCTCTCTCATTTTTGCTTCTTTTGACTTCTAATATTTTTTAGAACCACTTGGATAAGCTTTGCACTTGTAAAGGGGACGATCCTTTTTTTCTGTCCAAGGGTGACACAAAAAAACGGTCATCACCAAAAATCGAATAACTTCCAAAATTTTATTCAGATTGACACAAAACTTCAGCTACATTAGGTCAAGCCTGTGTAGCAGACATATCCAAAGTTTCAAGTCTGTGCTACAAAAACTCTTTGTTTCACTGGCGCTCAAAAAATATGCTCCAAATGAGCTCCCCGGCGTTGCAGGCACATTTTTTACTTCGCCTCAACCCAATAGGATTAGGCCAAAGAAAGCTTCCGATAGTGATTTCACTATCGAGGATGTTATGCTTTGGCTGGGTACGCGCTTCTCCTTGCGCTCTCAATGTAAGCACTGCTCTCCAGGGCGCTTACATAACTCCCTTCCCTACAGAAGTCGTTCGAGCCATTTGTACTCAACGAGACGAAGCCTACGTATCGAAGATCGTATGCTACCTGCACATCATGGCTTCGAACCCACATCCTCCACTATAACGTGCCCCGCATATCCACCATTTTATTTTACTTCGCTTCAACCCATTAGGCCAAAGGGAGCTTACGATAGTGCTTTCACTATCGAGGATGTTATGCTTTGGCCGGGTATGCGCTTCTCCTTGCACTCTCAATGTAAGCGCTGCTCTGCAGGGCGCTTACACATTTGGATCTGGCGGGCAAAGTTCTCGATGACCCTCCCGCATTCCTCCCTTGGGATCGCTCTTATTGTTGCTGTGATTGCTGCCTTCAGATCAGGGATAGTCTGGGGGTTTTTGCCATACACCTTGTCCTTAAGGTATCCCCACAGATAAAAATCTGGGGGGTTCAAGTCCGATGAATGCAGCGACCACTGCGGGTCACACCTGCGGCTGATCAGTCGGTCAGGAAACGCTGCTGTAGCCATGCCAATGATTCGTTTGAGGTGTGGGGGGTGGTACCATCCTCCTGGAACCATTGGAGGACCCTGACGATCCCTCTCCGTCGACCAAGTGCTGTCCTGAACTTTCCAAGCACCTGGACATATCGCTCGGTGTTGATTGTCACAAACCGCTCGTTGTCGTCCTCCAACCAGAATGGTCCAGTGATGCCATGTTTGGAGATGGCAACCCAGGCAGTGCACTTCACAGAGTGTAATGGCCTATGCAGACAGTGCTCAGGGGTTGTGCTACCCCAGAAGATGTTGTTCTTAGAGTTCAAGTGACCTGACAACAGAAAATGTGCCTCGTCCGAAAAACAGACATTGTCAAGAAAGTCTGGCACAGCGTCAATCTTGTCGCAAAACCACTGGCACGTGATCACTCTCTTCCTAATGTCGTCAGGTGTAAGCTTTTGTTTAATCTGTATCCTGTAAGGATACATGTGGAGATCTGCGATCAAAATTCTCCGCACGGACTCCCGGTTGATTCCAAGCTCCTGACTTCGCCGACGCACAGACTTGCTTGGGCTGTGGACAACAGAGTCTATGACAGCAGCAACGTTGTGTGGTGTCCTTGATGTACAGTATGATTGTCTGTTAGTGTCTTTACGATTGAGGTTATGCACAGTCCCATGGATTCTGAACTTGTTGACCCATCTGTAGATCATTGAGTGGACAGGAAATTCACGACATCCGAACCGTTCTTTGAATTGCAGTTGAGCTGCGTGGATAGACTTCTGCCGAAAATATGCCTCAACTATAAATATCTTTTGCTCAGTAGTCCATGGCATCTCAAAGGTCAAATTTGGTAGACTCTTAGAACATTAATTCTACTTGGTAAATCTGAAAAATAAAAAAATCGATTAATTATTTCAAAAGTTATTCAAGTTTAGGTGATGACCGTTTTTTTGTGCCACCCTGTATTTTTAATAAGCTGAATAAGGCTGCCATATTTTCAGCGCCAAAAGGGAGGGCAATTTACGACTGTCACTTGAGCGTATTACTTACACTTAACAAGTCAAATAACAAATAGGCCTATGGTTAGTTTTAAGCATTGAAGTAAAACGTCCAGTGTAGACAATGTTTCATTCAAAACACACAAAATCCTTATTTACTTAACCTATTTAGCCCATGAATATTTTGCAGATTTCTTAAATTTCCTAAAAATGTGGAATCGCCTTTTATAATTTTATGAAACTGCTTGCGTGAAAGATGTTTTAAATTGCACACCAGCTTTAGACTAGAAACTGGTTCAACCAGAAAGGATTCTCCTTCTTATTGGTTTGTGGCTGCATCAAGGAAAAAATCGTTCCACATTAGCATAAAGAGCCATAAAGTTGAAGTAACACTGTGCAATCTTTAGCAGTTCTTGAGGTGTTGCAAGTTGCAAAATATTTTGCCCATCTTTCATGTTCTATCATTTTACAATGAATTGCATTTGGTTGATGTTCTGTTTGCACGAACTCAAACAAGATTTGGTAGCGGTCAAGCAGTTTACTTTAGCTTCATCAATAGAAACGTTTCTATCAAGCAGATACTACTCACATGATTCATCAGTTTCCCAATTAGTTGTTTGCAAACGGAGGAATCTACTCAAAGCATTTAAATTCAGCAAATAAAGTGGTCCATTCATCCAGATGTGCAACACAAGACATATACAACACAGAGACATCTGACATGAATGAATCACAGTCATGATCCTTGCTTTCGCTGAATTTTTCTTAGTGCTGATGTAACGTGGCTTGACATGTACATCTGATTGCCTCTCTTGAATCCTTGCCTTCACAGTGGCGAAACACGATGCAACCTCAACAATTGATGCTTTGGACTTCCCAATATTCTGGACTTGCTCATTAAAAGCAACCACAAATGAGCGCAAATGTCTTAAACAGAGTTCACTAGAGAATTTCCAAAAAACGTTTCACAACAAAAATTGGCTTGTCGATGGACATGAAGCATGAATGCGAAGTTGGGTAGCCTGCATTTGAAGCATTCTTGACAAGCCAGGACAAAGTGATAGCCACCTGGCTATGCTACGAGAAATAAGTGTGTGGTACGCAATATCCTCCAAGTCACAACAGTCTTTCACTCTTCTTTGCGAAGTGTGCAAATGCAACCGCACGTAATTCACTTAGCTTCAAAATAATTTAGTCCTCTTCTGAAAAAAGGGTACTTCTGTCGTATTTCTTCATTTTTCAGCATTACTGATTAGCTCAGGGGTGCAAAACTTTCTGTGAATGTTAGTAGCGCGAAGAAAGTTCTAGGAGCGCCTACATAAGCTTTTAGTACAGTATAATGGCTTAGTAGAGTATAATGGCGTCAGCAGTCCGCACTCTAATGTCAAGGTCATTGAGATACTGAAGAAAGATTCACCGCTGTTATGTAACGATTGATGTGAAAACATTCCCGCCTTTCCAGCCGAGAAATAACTCAACGAAAATATGGGTTCATTAGCCAACTCGCAGGCCCTCCCATAAACTAAGCTTCAGCTCGTACCTTGTTGCAGTAGAATAGGGACAGCTTACTGTACGCTAAAACAATATATCATAGCCAGTGACGTAACCTACGGGGTGCAGAGAGGCGAAATTCCCCCACTGGCAACCTAAATGTGAAAACCGGACCGCCACCTTAAAGTGATATTTCGGTTTTAGTATTCGTTTGGTTTTCAGTAGGTTGTTTTTTGCGTTTTTCGGATTATTCTCCGGTGATTTAGGGATTTAGCATAGCTACCCACATCCGGATTCGCCATCATTTTTAACGTTTCTGCGAGCGTTGGCTAGTGGGCCCTGTACAGTGGCCAGTGGGGCCCTTTTAGCTAAATTTTGCGCCCTGACTCAACGCTCTGGTTACGCCACTGATTATAGCTATGTAAAAGAAGAAATGCAAAATGGAGGACATTTTGAAATTTTCGAATGCCCTCGGAGAATATTTTATTTCTCATGAAAAAAGTGGACATGTACTTCAAAAAGAGGGCGTATGGTAGCCATACCTAGCAATGCTACTCATATGCGACCAGTGCAAATCTGAGTAAAGCAGACGCAAAATCTACAAGAAACGAGTAGAGACGTAAGCTAACGTGTTCTGCGTGACTTGGCCTTGCATTCACTAAATTCAGATACCTGACCTATTTTCAGGAAACTAATAAGTGTAATAGTTGTTTCGTCACAATATCAAATATTCTTCAAGTGAAATACTGCTGTTTGTCAGACCGATAATAACTAATTAACAGCGTCTACAAACAAACTTTCCTCGCTAAAAATGACTAAGTGGCACGTGCATGTCGCACATATGGCTAAACGTATGAACATGGTGGGGGACACTGGGCCTGGGCCCCCCTAAATCCGGCGCTGTCCCAGGTTGTTTGTGCTGCTTCTCTATGACACTCATCCCCAAACGCCCCTGTTTCCAATGTTACGGCCATGGAGGGGCCATGACCGCCATGCATTCTGAAATATGATAATTTTTTAGTAGAGAATATTTTTCTTCTAGATTTATGTGGGTAAAATGCAATTTCACCATCTGTTGGTTCCTCTAGAAAATGCTTTTGGGTACCATCTGAAAAAAATCCTTCCGACACCCATGGGCGTAACCTGTTTATTGGCGACTTTATACTATACTGCGCGTTGCATGCCCTTAAAATCGTAAAATTTGAAGTTTTATCTACGTTCCAGCTGCTTGTCTCAATTCTCGTCAGCGACAGCGAGGTTGTAGTGTGGAGATTTGTGTGTTGTTGCCTTTTGGCGAGTGTATATCATTGCAAAGCTTGAACGTTCTCGGTGATTACGGTGAAGTGTTTTGTCGCTGTCACCGTACTTTAACTGTTCTGTGTTTCTGCAGATGATACAGTATATTCTATTTTTGTTGATTACAGCCTAGCATATGATAGTCACCTCGTAGGTTTCGCGTGTCACATGTAGGAGTTACAAGCACTTGGTTTTGCAATGTGTGTTATTTATAATTTACTATAAAAGATTTAATGTTAGTACCTTTGGTAATTTTACCGTTGGTCAGCCCGGTCTCGCCATTTACACATCAACTTTTGCGATATCAAGTGTTACCATGGGAAGGCTTTGCTTTGAGTCTATTGCAAGCGCAATCGTGCGAAAACTACCATAGCCTTACGGGGTTCGAAGGACGGTCGCCACCCGCGGTTCAGAGATTTGGGAAACGTTCTCCGTTTTGATCAAGGCAATCAAGTACTTCCCATCTACCAGTTTAACGTCTGCTCTGGAGTTGAGCATATTTAGGTCAATAATAATCGTTTCTTCGAGTTTTTTTCAGAACAACGAAAGCAATTATGTAATCCGTTGTGTTAGAATATGTAAAAATGGGATCCGGAATCGGTTCTCTAGATACTGTCCTGCACACAGTGCGGGATTTACCTATAGGCTATATAGACTTAAGCCTAGGGCCTCAAGATCCAAGGGAGCCTCCAACAAACTGTGGTACGCATTGAGTCAATGGTCGGTATATGATCATTTAGATTAAACTTCCTCAAAAATTTATGTCTTACTTTATTCACGAAATTTAGTTTTATTCAACTTTCATGGTGATCACACCAGAGTATTCCAACGAGTTCCCATGAACCTCAACATGACGGTTAGTCAAACCGCATGCCAACTATTGTGTCGGTATACTCAAAGCACGCTGGCTGCGTCCTGCGTTTGCTGAATCGTACCGATTGGTCTTACCGAGTGGCTCCATCAAACGAACTTGTGGCTGTTCATGTTTGAAATGCACCTGATCAGTGGCATAACTGACGGGTGGCAGGGGTGCGAATCTCCCGCCCCCCTGTCAACCTAAATGTAAAAAACGGGCCCCTACGTAGCTTGTATTTTGGTGTTTACTCTTCTTTTGATTTCAGTAGATAGTTGTTTTTTTTGCGTTTTTTGGAGTGTTTTCCGGTATATTCAGGTTTTTTTATAGCCGTTCAATACCAGATTTGCTATTGTTTCTCAACTGTTTTCTGAGTGTTAGCCAGTGGGCTCCCTTCAGCTCAGTTTCCTCCTGGTTCAAATCTCTAGTTACGTCACTGCACCTGATCAAAGCAAGGTTGTACTACAAATAAGAGCAATGTGTAGGTTAGCAACCAGCATCCTACAAAAAAAGCAAAGTTGTTATTTAGGTGACCGAGCAATACAGTAGTTTTGTCAGCGTTTGTATCGCGTAAAGCTCGATTGGTATTTTTAGATGTGATTTATTTCCATTTGAATTATCTTCAGTAAAGCCATTCAGAAATCAGATTGCTGTTGATTAGTTGCGCAAGTTTGTACTGCTCCCATGCTAAGCAAATCAGAGATCTTGATGAGCTTGAATAGCAAGCAAAAGTCACTTTGCCAAATGACAACCGCAGAACTCTTCCCCAACGAGAAGGGGAAACACCAAAAAAATGACAAAAGCGCGTTTGGGTCTGGTGCCTTGGATTAGTGGTTCTTAGTTTATCCAACCACGCGAAGCCTTATTTCGTAGCTTGATGGTCACTAACTGCTTAGGCGAAAGGTCCTTTTCAAGATTCAAAAGAATTAAAAATGAATAGGGTTGCAATGTTCCAGGAGAAGTTATCCACACTAAGTATTCGGTACATTAAAAGCGAAAAACTGAGATAAACAAATTGTAATGAATTCTTAGATAATTTTGTTGTGAAGAAGGCAGGACAAAACCTTTCCAACTGTTTACTGTGTTATGTTCAGCTTTACTTGGTTCAACGATTGTAGCTTTTTATTTCTTCATACGTATTTCAATAATGACAGCATAAGCGAAATTTAAACCAGTCCAGTCGCCACGGTGGTAGGCATTGGTGAGCTCAGCCCTTCCCAATTTAAATATGAAACACTATAAATAAGTAAAGATTTTATCAAATTTTCAGAATATCAAGTCCCCTTGCGCAAATTTAAATCCCCTATTCAAGATTTTCTGCGACAGTTCTGGTTTTTAAACTTCACATCTTTTCATGCGACAGTTTAGTTGCGTTCCATTCTTACCAGCAAGCCCGTAACCAGGAGGGCTTCGCCCCCCCTACAAAATTTTTCGCTCCCCTGGAAAAATGTATTGGATGTAGTTTGAAAATATTGGACATATTTCAAAAAATTTGGGCCGCTCTCAGAAAACTCTTCGCCCCTCCTGGTGTCCCAAGCTGGTTACGGGCCTGCTTACTAGTCTGAAAAAGTGAGAAACACGCGAATCTTTTAGTCTTTATGCCGCCACACATACTATATAGGTGCAGTGTGCCTTTTTTTGTTTTTTTGTTTTTTGTAACACAGATAAGAAAAACAGATGTGATTCTTATAAAAAACGTAGACCATGTGTTTTGTCAAATTTTTCAATTGTGGGGATTTTGGTTGGTTTGCCTGTTGCACTTAATAATCCTGTTCCCGCCAGCCGAGTACGATTTGCACAATTTCGTGTCATTGAACGCTTTTGTGTCGAAGGCAGCAACAAACGCAGTGATCGTGGGCACTCCAGTAATGATTTAGAATTTTTTCCTGACCGTGCTTTCAGAGCGTCATTTTCGGATTTTCGCAAATTTATTAACGCTTTCCATTTTCTCCTTGCAACAATGGGATAGGGGGCCTCAAAAGTGGTTTAGCCTAGGGCCTCGCATCAGTTAAATCCGGCCCTGCCTGCACAGTGTTACAAGATATGTTATATTTTATTACAATACCATATTCAATCTTAACAGAATATAAATAATCTACTTTCAAATTTGAACAAATATGTGTGTCAATACTGTCATTTGGGCAAAATCGACTTTACCACCCCAAAATGTGTGGGCCCGATATGGCAATTAGCATTCACTACTCCCGAAACGGTGAGGCTATGTGTTGTGCAATCACTCTTCCTTATGGGACAAGGTCGAAGATGTGTTTTGGTCCCTTTTCTCCATCAAACCCCTGTGTTTCAAGTGGCCTGGTGTTCTGGGAGGGCACAGAAGGATTGGAAAACTGAAGTGATCATCACCATACACAATAAGGGAGACAGGAGTAAATGCACAGTATTTGTCCATCTCTGTCGGCACGTTTTTATCAACAGCGGGACGAGCTTCTTGTGCACTTAACCTTTCATCTGCAAATGCAACTGAAAGAGAAATGTTTAAATATGGTGTCCAGCATGCACATAATGATTCTAACTTGCATCTTTCGTTTGAAAATTGAAATACAGTTTTTCACGCACTACAAATTTTTTGAAATTATTCTTGGGCTGATGCAAAAGTTTCACCGCTTATGAGTACCACAAGTTTACATAACACATGAAACAAATCTAAATGGTCAGTGAAGTCAAATTGTGTGCTCATGCATTCATGAAAGCCTCGGTTTGAAATCGTATATGCTGAAGAGTTTGAAATTCTCATGGCAAGTAGAAAAATTCAACTCAAAGTTATGACTGAGCTGAAACAAAACAGGTGATTTAATCTTTTTTACCTGATTGAAGGTTATTTTTATTATTAATTGGTGATGTGAAGTTGTTCCGATATCTTCAGGCCATTTGCCTGGGATACAAATCTGTTTTAGACAGCCATTTTTATAATATACAGTGTACTAACCAGTCATTGTAAAACTTCCCACGAAAAGACCAATATCTCTTCCTGCAACCATTATAGTTTCACTACTGTCTCCAGCTTCGTCATCTTCTTTCTTCTTCGTCTTCCACGCTGCCCATAATCCAACAGCAAGTATAATCAAATAAAAAACGATCACCGAAATCAAACCAGGAACGTTTATACCCATTATCCTCCTCTACGCAGTCGTGAGAGCATCACAATACTGTCACAGTGCAAGATACAGTTAAGTCTAACAAGTGCAGACTATATCTCCCATATTATTGAAATTGTCCGTGGAATGCATTTAAAGCTTATTACCCAAATGTTTTGTGATATACCGCTGACATCATGTTGGTTTCATCGCAAAGTTTTTATATTGAACAAATTGCTTTTCCAAATATATTTCAATAAGAAGCTCCTCGTTAAAGCGACCTATACACCGTATCCTTGCCTCGTGACAAAACAAAAAATTCAGTGCGAAAGCAACTGCATTGTGTATTTGTTTCCGCTGCATCTTTGAAAGCTTTATCAAAAACTTTGACTAAACAGGACCGGCTAAATTGTTTCAAATGTTAGACCATTTTGCAATCAAGGCACGATTTGTCAAAGTAATTAATTACACGAGTGTAAAAAAACATCAAGTACCACCATGCTGTGGTTGGTTTGTTGTACAGGAATGAGTTTCTCAATTGAAAAGTTAATAAATGCAAACATTAACATGTTCAAAATGTGGTCTCGTCAGTCGCCACCAAACTTTCTTTTCTCAAGGCAACTTTTTGTATAAAACCCACCAAAGGTAGTGGGGTATTTTCTCCAGTTGACTATTTTAACTGGCGCAATGAAGTTACACACTGTTACGTGTCGATTTTGCTGTTACTGACAAAAAACTAGAGTACGAATCAGGATTGAGGAGTCGGAGGTTTTTGGGTGGAGTCGGAGTCGTAGTCGCATTCTTAACAACACTGGGAGTCGGAGTCAGACTTTTTGTCATCATTTTTTACATCACACTCCTAAATTAGGGATTCTTGTTGAAATGGTACAATTTCTTTTGGAACTTTTGTTGAAACATAGATTTCTTGCTGTGCATCACAATTTCCATTTATTTTAACAGCCAAATTTCATTCCCTCTATGTTAAGGAGTCGGAGTCGGAAATTTTGGAAAGGTCGGATTCGGGTGTCGAAGTGGGAAGTTTTGGAAAGTCAGAGTCGGAGTCGGATATTTTACCTCCGACCCCGCAACCCTGGTGCGAATAACATCCACTATTTCTACAAAAGTACAAACACGTTCTCGAGCGCATTCACTGCATTTTATTGCTGACCTTGGGGAATAAGTTTAATTTAATTTAATTTATTTGTTTATGAGCAGACACGAAGTCCATAGTGTGAACACACACACTCTGCAGAACGCAGGTTGATAAAAACACGCAATACAGAACGTAGTACAAGGCATTGAAGCCGGCGGAATCACAGGGTTACTACACTTTTTGCAACTGCATTGAAGACAGAACCATAGGGTTACAGACACATTCTTAACACTATTGTTAGTTAACACGTAACACTTGTTACAGCACTACTGTGGAGAAGGGCGCTAATTCCTAACTTGGTCTAGTCTAGGTAAAATGCGAAAGCGTTGTGGCTTGACACGTCATCGATCAAACGGGCACTGCAAAGTTCGATCACTCAATCACAGAGTGGTAAATGTACCATAAGTAAATGTACCATTGAATAGCAATGAATTAATTATATCTACGTTATTATAATTTATCATAGTTTGCAGTACTTTCATCGATTTTCATTACCAGTTTTTTCCATAATTATTACAGCTAATTTAGAGTCGAAAAATGTTTTTATGAGTAAAGTTGAGTCTTCACTTCACCATCCGAGGGCATCCTCAAGACATGCTGTTTGTTGGTAGATACACTCAGTACAGTGCAGTACAGAAAAGGATACATCGCTAAAGTAATACAACGATTTAACTTAAATCTTTTTCATTGGAGGTGAGGTCGTTCAACTTATTTGAAGTTTTGGTTTTAGTATGACCAAGTCTACATGAGGTTTATCTTGTTTATATCAAACTGGTTTACGCAGAAAAAACGAGTCGCAAATTACGCTTTAAAACTATCACTGCAGCATTGATTGAATAAAAGTGTAAAACAGATTTTGATTGTGGCTGCCTTTTTATTTCATTATGTTGTAATAACATGGTGCGCAGGTTCCAAAGTCCAGACGAACATATTCAAGTGCACACTATGGTTAATCAAACCCGGAACATTGACAGCCATTCTCAACAACCTTTGATTCGTTTTGTGTTGACCAAGCGAACCAGATCTAATAAACCATTGCAATTATTAATTACGAAATATCTTATTTCTATGGCAAACACAAGGTTACTCTCGCTAAGCTCCTGGAATTTTTCTACATTCCATCTGTTTCAAACTAAGAATTCATAAAAGCTTCCTATGATCTTCTTTAACCTTTCCATATGCAAAGTAAAGGCATGGGATGGATCTACAGAGCTTTTCTTTACACCTTGATTTTACGAGAACTATAATGAACATTCACTGCTTACTCCATGCAACCCCTTTTTCTGTGCCGACTGCAATGCTGAACAAAGCGACTTGCAAAAAAAGTCCTGTTTTATCATCAACGACGAAAGATGAAAGCGTAAATTTTGTGGATCAATCTTTTGCATGCGTAGCATCGAGCAATACGACACATCAGTGTTAAAAACAACATTGTGTAGCAGTTTGAAATCCAAAATACACCGTATAAAATACTGAAACACAATTTTATTGTCTTTGCCTTCACCAGCGATGATTCTAGAATTGTTAATAATGCCACACCTCACTGTTCCATACCATTTTGCTGCAACACAATGTAATGCAGACCCTGCACTAGAGACAACTAATTCAATAAAAATGACCTCGAGCAGCAGTACATGATGATAAAAGTTCGACTTTGATTTACTGAACAGCATCCTTAAAACACATATTAATAATTACCTTGCTCGCTGGTGTTTGAACTTATTACCACATACGAGCTAATTGCTGCAAAATTACCGCTACAGTATGTGATTTCCTCCGCTTGCATTTGACATCAAGAACTTCTTGTAGTTTGTAAATCTTTCACACTTACGGTAAAGAGCAGTGGTTCCCAAGTGGACGCCCATGAAGCACTTTATCAAAAACAACTACAATCTTGAGGAAAAAAAACATTTACAAACAAAAAATTTAACTGGATTTAAAATGCATTGATCTTAATTTGTTCGTACTCATCTATGATGCCATACAGCAGAAATTATATAAGGTTATATCGGCTAGAGCACTCCTGGCCACATCGTTGCCAACAAATCAAAACGCACAGGAATTATCAAGATTGTTTGGCATCACCACTTTGCTTTTTATGCATTATGCATGCTCCAAGTTCAGTTATGTCAATGTATAGTAAGAGACAAAAACTAATTTTATGTAAAAGGCACGATGAAGCGTAGACCCAGGACCTTGTGAGAAGCATAGCACCATAGAGTACGTGCTCACTCCATCGGTTTCAACAAAGAGTAGTATATGCGTTTCCTTCCGCAGTATATCTCGGATTTTCGTAAAATTTATACAAAGTGCTGAAAGTCAGTTATTTTCGTACCAAACTTTGTTTTGACCATAACAGACGGTATGGAGCAAGACACAGCAGTGAGAGATCCTGGTACCTTGTGTAATTTACCTGATTTTTAAAATGTTTGAAAAATGTTTGTCCAGTCTTCGCTGAATTTCACCCAATTTTTTTATTAATAGAAGTTTCGCCCCTTTATCTTCTCACCTCCTATTGCAAAAGATCACGACGCTACCAGGTTACACCAGTATATTTTGGCAGTGGCAGATTCAAGGTCAGTTTGGTATAATTTAGCCCTTCACAAGTTTTTTTCGTATGTGATATATTCTTAAAAAACTAAATAAAGACGAGAGTGCATGCGATCCTTTTCATGGTTTTTAAAAGTATATCACATGAAAACAAAGACATTTTTGTAAATTTGCAAGGCACATATCAAAACACACCTGACAACGCCGCCGTTTCATTTGGTAATAAAAGAACTGTTTCCCTCTTTACTTTTTTATAATAAGTTGTGTTCCGTTGTGGATTATAATTCAAATAATGAAATGGTTTCTTCTGGAGATTGGCTTGGTATCACTGTGGCAGTCGTGAAAAACGTTTCAAACTTTAATTTATTCTGCCGCCCTTTTTTCGACTGCCACGCTTTCAACTGCCAGTGTATTGGGTGCCATTCGCAGTGTAAGTCATGTTCTTCGTGCGTCAAGTTTTTGAGTGCATGTAACGACCTTATTCGCGGTTATTTAAGCCAAGTACGCTTATCTTTGTACATGTTCAGTTTCGTTGAAAATTGAAACTTTGCAACTTCGATGTTTAAGTTTTGCCAGAAATTAAAATTTTCAGCCAAATATACTGTATATACATTTTTCAGTTTAGGTAGAAAATTTCGAAAGCCACATAAATTTTCGAGTTCATGCTATGCATTCCAGAGAAAGTTAAAAAAACAGCAGGGCGCAGAAGAGGACTATATAGAGTCCTGCGCGGGGCGGGTTAACCCGTGCGGGTTGCGGGTTCCCGCATTTGCGGGGCGGGTGTGGGAACCCCCACTGCTTTGCGTGCGGGTGCGGGTTGAACTTGCTGCGGGGCGGGCGCGAGGTGAACTTGCTGCGGGTGCGGGGCGGGCGGGGGATGAGAAATTCTTCGTGCGGTTAAATGAGTGTTGAGCCCAAGCACATGAACGCAGTCAGCTCAAAATTCGCAAAACACGTGGATGTACTGAAGTTGTTTGGCAGCATTGCGCTTAGAACAGTAGGCCCGCAACAGTTATAACATTATGATGTAACAACCAATTGTTGCGAAACATTAGCTCAGGCTCTTGCCTTGTGGTGGGCAATTGACCATTTTCCAATGCAATCATCGTGCGTGGTGAGGAATAATTCAGTCTAGCAGCCCTTCTAAATGGATAAGACAACGCTTAACGCACAGCTAGTCACAACTGGACTGAAACGTTTTTTTTATCACCTCAAATCTGTTGGCTGCGGAAGATCAGATCTGTGTAAAAGTTTTGGTTGCCAATGAAAAAAGTGACTAGCTTGGTTTTCTGCTTGTTAGACTTGTCTCCAGGCGTTATAAGTAGGGCAAGTTTTTGCAACTTTATTTACAGCTTCCTCAATACGTACTCAGAATTTATCTAGTGCGATGTTTTAAGCTGGTTCCAGGAATTTACTTTGCAACTTTTTCCTTTTTCACATGCAGCTTTTCGTGCAACTTCTATCAAGTATTTTGCAAAGTGTAGAAGTTTGATTTAAAAAATATGCTTTAGAACTATTTCAGTATAGTTCTGTTCTCTTTGATAACCAGGCGCGTAGCCAGAAATTTTCATAGGGGGAGGAAAACAACAACCGGATCTCAACCTTTAACTATATATATTTAATGCCCATTATTTTTAAACTTTCATCCAAAAATGCGCATTTTCCTGGCATTTTTTTCTGAATAACCATACCCACATTTACGCCGGCAACTAGAAAGTCTGCTTTCATTGAATTGAGTAGTTTTAAAAATTTGTTTCTGGTGAAGTTTCAAGCTTTTACTTGGGATGAAAGCCACCATTTACTGGTATAACGTTTTTTTGCGAAAGCGTTTGTGAAAACTGCGGTGCTACTGTATGAGTGCATGTTCTGCTTTGGGCTTTGCTTTTTGCAGCCAACATTGCAGTTGAGCAAGAAATTATCGTGGCCGCCATTATGATAGACATTTATATATTTACACGCATTTCATGCACACCAATACACGTTCGATCGAAGCCGAGTCGCGACTTTGCTCTAAGACACTGAATTCGCTGTATTGGATATATATTTTTTACAGTGACGTGCGGTGAGGTTCGTGACTGGGGAGGCACTGTCTCTTTCAAATCCAAATTTGCGAGTGTATGAATTCAATGGAGAAGCATAAATTCACCACTCAACTGGCTGCTTGCAGAATGACTACTGCTTATGCTTTCTATCCCATACCATAATTTGTTACACACATAAAGTCACAATGGCGATTCTAGATTTGAAAAGAAGTAACATATAGGAGGACCGAACTGAAGTGACTTGTCACCTACTTGTTTAACGGCTTTACTGAAAATTTGAAACAGTCATACAACTTATGCATACATTCAGAATGCATGCAGTGATCCAATTGAGAATGCAGACCATAAGCATGATCGGCAGCTGCAGGGAACTTCAATGGAATACGCAAAGAAATGCACGACTGCGCGCAATGCTGCAGATCACTAGCGCGCAACAACACTCACCAATTCACTTCATCCTTCCCCCGTCTAAAATTAAATCGAACTGGAGGTTCAACGCACTGGCGAATGAAGCACAAAACACGTTCGATTCGAAGCAGAAAAACAGACCGACTCACTACAAGGATACGATGCGACCACAACAAGCAATCAGAAGCAACACGGAGCACATTTGCACGACTATGTTCATCCGTAGGCGTATCTTAAGGGTCCTCCCCTTTGTTACTAGAAGATGACAGCATCCCCGGGTGCTTCATTCGCCCCCAAACGCACATCCACACTTGGAAGCTTGAATGAAGCAACTATGTCAACACGTCTGCACACAGCGCGGCAGGTTAACGCCGCGCACTGGTGCGTAGCAACACTAACCAATTTTCTTCACAAACTGACTAAATGGTACTGGCTGTTCGCCATGTAAATTAAGCAAACATGAATAAATGGAAACAGGAAGGACAACTAAACAAATATAGCAGCGGCTCGTCTTTCATTACTCACATCATCAAATCCCAAGAACGCTTCTTTCACTTCACAAGCCACCTCGCTTTTAGCCACATAATGACAAAGATCTGAGCTTTGTTTGTGACATCCGTTGACTCGTCTACTTCTGCCGCAACAACTGGGGCTGCACTTATCTCCTTTACATCATATCTAACCACATCAATTATTGCTGCAATTAAATCGTTCTGAATTATCTTTGAGAAGCCAGAAAACACAGTAGATGTCTCTAAATGTCTAGATAATCTTTCATCTTTCGCAGCAAGAGTATGTAAAAGTTCCACATAGTTGCCACGATTAGAGGAAATCGAACTCTTATCGTTACTAGAAAATGCTAATTGCTTTTTGGCAGGGAAGCAATTTACATTAATGAGGTCTTTCAAAATCTCTCGGTTTTCCCTTACCTCAGGATTGTGAACGCTGATATTTAGTATCCGCTGTTCGTTCAAAGTCAAAGTATATCATTCCGCTTCCAAAAGTTTTTAAAGCAATTTTGGTTTTGAATGTTATTTTTTGACCTGGCATGTCTGCTGAGGCTTCTTGGTAGATTTTTCATGTCACAAAATCCTGTTGTAGTCCACACATTTTCATAGCAAGTTTTCCCAACGCGACTTGTCGGTCACGCCAGTGATGCCATATCACTAG
>Ga0210059_1005215_pt1 | contig 20917 bp, 15 predicted proteins | sample Ectturendosymbi2_FD_188042 | JGI IMG/M metagenome (GOLD analysis project Ga0210059, IMG submission 188042) | Ecteinascidia turbinata endosymbiont from Florida, USA - Sample 2 (SPAdes) (version 2) | ecosystem: Host-associated > Tunicates > Ascidians > Unclassified | place: Key West, Florida...
AAAATGTGGTGGGATGGTTTCTGGATGGAGACGATAACCCAGATTTCCACCAAAACCTAATTATTACTTTTTTAGCCCATTTACAATGCTCCTTGAAATTTGCATGCAAATTTATTCCGTGGTATTTGCATTAAGACGATAAATTAACAAGCAAAAAGTATGCGAAAACAATTAATCTCCTTGCGAAGGTAATAAAGTTTTTGTAAAATATCAAGCTCAAGGGGGGGGGTTAACCCCAACCCCCCCTTGCGTACTCCCTTGGCATTAACTATATCTTTAGAAGAATATTTAGGTTTGGGGCTTGTCACATAGGCAGGTTTTATGATTTACCAGCATTTCTCATGGGGTAATGTTATTGTTTTTGCACAACGTAAACAACTCGAATACAGCTAATATGTTTTGAGAACTGAGATTTTTCGCAAAATCTAACACTTTTTACTCGAGCTATACAAGTTGTGAGAATTGAGAACTTTGTTGTTTGTTCCAAAAACCAACCGCAGCTCCATTGAAAATGATGACAAAATACTGGTGATTCTTTCTGCACTAGTTTTGTTTTTCATATCCACACATGTCTGCGGACGTCATGGAAGGTGATTCCTTGAAACCGTCTTCTGGAACCATTAGCTTTTACAATCAGAGATTGTGACATGTTGAAAATTCAAACCGTTCTTGAAAAGGTATTTGGTGTGGAAGCGCTGCTCGTCACCATGACAGGAACGTCAAACAGTGTTGCTGATTGATTTTTAACAGAGTCTTTTGTTTCAGTGAGGATTTTGACGCTGTAAAACAGTCGCGTTTTCCTAGTGCAAGGCTAAATTTGCATGGTTCACCTCAGTTTCATTTATACCGTAATCTGTTCTTAAACTCCTTTCAGGAATGTCACGAGTGTTCCGCTGGCGCCCATTTCAGCTATTGTCGCAGTGAATGTTGCATTGGTGGCGAGTCAATGGCAGCATCGCGCGTGAAGCGTTCCCTTGCGCCCACCCACTAACGAGGTGGCGCGTGTTCAACCAAGGTGTTTTGCAGGAGGCCTTGGTTCGACCAATGCGCAATTGCAGAAATCACAGAGACAACAGTACAACGCAACGGCAAACAACACACCACACGTAAAAGCTTATCCCCACAGCTCGTCTGTATATCGTGCTCCAGGCAAGGAGGCTACGTTACTGTAGCAGAACTTTTGGTTCGTTACATGTATGATCAAAATTGCAGTGGATAAAGCAGTTGTGAACAACTAGAAAAATCTGACCAGAATCTGAAAGTAAAACACCGTTTAACAGATGAGAGTAAGAACATCATGACGATAATGCAAACAATAATAGTAATATTCATTGTAAGTGTTATGATGGGTGTAAACGTACTATATATTTGTGTTACCTCATTACTTACGAAAATATTGAAAAGAGAACGTGCAAAGAGCTGAAGATAATGTTTCAATCATGAACGAATGAACGAAAAATTTGAAGAAACGTGATAGAAAAAATACCTATAAAAGAAGAAATTCTGGGAACTACTATATTGACCAACATTGTTGAACTTTAATTATTTATTTCAGGTTGTGTATTTAAGATTGTGTGTTCGCAAAATGTGTGCTTTTAGCAAACTGATCACCGTAAAACTAAATCTTAGGACATAGGGTTTTAATTGCAAACGTCCATACCGAAAATCTCAAATGTGATTGAATCCATTACATCCAAGCGGTAACTGAATGTCACAGGGACCAAAGTACACTTGTGCAGAAAGAAGCGGAGAACGAATGACATTTCCCATGCATGTCAAAGGCAAAACATTTAAAATGATTTGGGTTCAACTCGAACAAAGTTCAGACGGCTCCATCGCGTAATAAGCTGTAGCCGTGATGACGTTTTCCTTATGATTTCAAATGCAAGAAATTTAAAATTCGAATGCTGCAGCTCGGAAATTTCCAACAGAGGTTGCAAGCATTAGCGCGACCCAAGTAAACACCATTGATCGATCATGCCGGAACCCAAATGTTGGCTATTGAAATGCCACTTCAAGTCATGAGAATTGGAAAGCAGAAGCTTTCAGATGACAATCCAAAGAAAATTCTCTATCAGGATATGCACGTGAAAGTTGTGAGCAAGTACTCACGTGCAATCCAAACCAGAGTCGCTTTATAAGCAGGGACAAAATCCAAGTGTCCCAGTTCTCATTCGAGCTCAACTCTGGCGGTGGCAAGACGAAATCTTGCTGTGGCCAAACTCTAACTCAGAACAGCGGCAGCATAGCTGAACTATGACTTAGAAAGGAATAAACGCTTAGTCAAAGCGAGCTACTCGTACAGTTTGTGGTGATAGAACTAAATTGTATTATGATTTACCGATAGGGAAAAGCAAGGTTGTTCAAGAATGTTGAGCTGTTTTCAAAGACAGTGCAAATTATGGGGTATATATCAAAAGTGGACGAAAAAACGTCGCTATGTATTTCTTAAATTAAGGATTAGCTGGAATTGCTTCATGCAAAACGGTGATCTAAGTTTGTTGCTTGCGTATCATTTCGAAAATGCTATGGTGTATTTTATCTTGTTGTAAAGAGTGAAATAAATATGGAATCATCGCCTTAAAACCAACCACGGAATCTACAGGATGGTCATAAACTATAAGTCTGTATCATTTGGTCATGTGTGACATCTTGTCTCTCACTCTTTTGAAAGTTAAAGCACGAACTTACGTTTAAATTTACTGCTTGGACAGAATAAATAATTTATTCTGGGATCATTAGCATCCAACGTTGATCCTCAAAAACGGGAGACTAAAGCTAATTTTGTGTACATTAGCTAATTTTTGTACATGTCACTAGGACATGAAAACAAAATTACTAGTGCACAAGGTCTTGGTAAGAACTGGTTTGAATCGAACTAACCGAGTCGAAGCGGACGCCCCACCAGGCCAGGGCCGCAATCAGCTGACATTTTCGTGGGGGGGGCAAATTATTGTAACTTGTTGTTGTACTGTTTTCGGGGAGAAATCATTGTAACTTGTTGTAGGCTACTATCTTCGGGGAGGGAATAATTGCAACAAATTTCGGGTAGCAGTTTACCCCTGGTTGCGGGCCTGCACCGGAACATGGACTGGTGATCTACAGAGCTGACAATAATCATTGATTGATACCATTGTGTTACCAGCGTGCATACTAGTGCCTGTGGCTTTGATTGGTTTCACATTCAAATTCCACCGTTGCGAACATTCCTGTTCTTGGGCTCATCTTTGTCGTAGTGGGCTACTTCAGGTGAACTTCTGAGCCCATTTTGCAAATTTTTTTCCAATCCTGACCACCTGTTTCCTTCTTGCAAAACGGCAGAATCCGTATCACCAGTGGTGTGTTTAAGGGGAGGCAAGCGAGGCGCTTGCATCGGGTCCCCCCTTTTTGAGGGCCCTCCTTGAGATGTTACGCGCGTAAATTTTCCTTATTTTTGGTGAAAAATTATTATTCACTCAAATAATATACTACAAAGCAAATCATAACTAAGTACTCTGCTTTCAAAGGGCCTCCCTACAGAAACTGTAACATGCAGGTACTTTCCTTTCAAAAGGGCCCCCAGGGGAACCTGTTTTTTGAAAGTTATCTGTTTTCAAAGGGGGACCCAACAGCCACTAAAATGTGCAAGTACTCTGCTTTTAAACTTCATTGAAGGGGACCCTAAAAGAAACTGTAACATGTAAGTAGCCTAGGCTACTCTGCTTCCAAAGGGGTCCCCAACAGAAACTGTAATATGTAAGTACCCTGCTTTCACAGAGGCCCTCAACAGCAGTTGTAATGTTTAAGCAACTTGCTTTCAAAGGGGCCTCCAACAGGAACTGTAATGTGCAAGTACTACACTTTCAAAGGGGACCCAAACAACAACTGTAATATGCAATTAGCCTTCTATGCTTTCAAAGGGAACCCAAACAGCAACTTTAATGTGTAAGTAGTCCTTCCTTTCAAAGAGGCCCCCACTACAGCAACTGTAATGTGTAAGTACCTTCATTTCAAAGGAACCCCAAAAGCAACCATCTCCAATGAGCAAATAAACAAAAAGCTTCAAACCCACTTCTATACCTAAAAAAATTGTGGCTTAAAATCTCTTCAAAAAAGTTCTGAAAAGACCTTATCAAATAAGAGCAAACCAAATGATAACTTTTTATAGCAAGTATGTACTTTCCACGATGGGTGTAAGCAATCGATTCCTTGCGAACAATTTATAGGACATTTTCTTAGTTTGCGAAGTAATTTCGTACTATTGCTGTTGTGCTGCAAAGACTGTTAATAAGCAAAGCTACATTCATGCTGCTTATCAGGTAGCAGAAATGGCATTTTTGAGTATTGTGAGTACTCATTTCTACTACAAATATTTTAGGTGGTTTGAATTTAGCCTATGCTTGACGTCACAGGTTATTTGAAGCTTGACTAGTAAATGGTTGGTTTAAGATAGACTTGGTAGGTGATGTTGAAATTATTTTGGCAGCTGTTAGCCAGTATAACTTGAACCGTTTTTTCTTAGCACAGATTTAATCAATTGTGTAGGCTACTTGCTGCAGAAGAAATGTTTGCGATAAGGTATATGATGAATTATTTCCTACTTCTGCACATTTTTCTAACAACTAATGGCAATGCAAGATGAGGACAGCCTTGACTCGCCCAGCCTCAAAGCTTTCCAAAACAAGTCTCAGGTTGGATGCTTTTGTATGCTTAAAAAGTTAAAAGTATGAAATTTCAAACAAATTTAGTGTTTTAAATCTTCTTGGTTGTTGTTATAGTTTCGTGGATTCCCATAAAGACATGAAAGTGAACAAATTCAGGATAACAATTACCAAGCAGTTTTTCAAAGGGGGAAAGTGTGAAACATTCAAATGGGTTAAATTTGTGGTTTATTGATGGTGAATGCAGAGAAATGGGACGCGAAAATAAAGAAGTGGGGACGATGCCAACTTGCTATTGCGTAACTTTTATGTGTTGCCAGCCGTGTCTCCCAACTTTCAGTGTTTTCAAAGTTGTGTATCATGAACACCCTTTTGCATTTTCTCCTGCTACGTTAGTAATGCCGTAGTCTCAGGAACGTATCTTTCGGTGGCCGTATCTTAGGCTTGATCAAAAGTTATTATCACGGTTGGCTGAGTATGATGACGTCATCAGAGGGCCCCCTTTTTACTACTGCCTCGGACCCCCCCAACCCTAAACCAACCACTGCGTATCACCCTCCCTTTTGTCCTATCCAAAGTACCAAGCTCAGCGAGGTGCACGTAGAGAGCAACTGAAGAAACTTGACGTTGATTTCAAGACTGACGCAATGCTAGGGGACAAATCAGCTTCAAGACAAAGTCAATTAATTGTTTGTCGATCAGACACAAAGTGTTCTTGAACAATGATTCGGCAATAAGGGGTGGCACTAAAAGACAGGCGCTGTCGAAGTGCCACAACAAAACGCAATAATGATTTTCAAAGCTTTTTACTATCAAAGGTGCTTTTATCGCTTGACTTACGGAGTGCGTTTGTACGTGGCTCTTTTCTGTTCAGGTACATCATGTACCTGAACAGAAAAGTTTAGTGCCGGATTAACAATAGTAGCAAATGTAGCATTTGCTACGGGGGCCGCGCTATTGGGGGCCTCGCAATCCTTTGTGTTAAATTTGTTCTTTATTATATGCAAGGGTGGATATTAGAACTTGGGTGCACGAAGCAAACTCTCAGAAAAGGGGCCCTATATTTTACATATGCTATGCAGAAACTTAATTCGCTGAAAGCAAGTTAACTCTTCATTGTCGGGGAATTTGCTTCTGCGTGAAAGTCCATTTCACCAAGTTGTTCACATTAAGTTGTTGAAGGGCCCTTTTGGCACATTTGCACATTATCTTTGTTTTATTTTGACAAACATGTGACTTGCTTCAGAGCTTATTTTACTGTGGCTGTACAGTGATTTATAAGCTTTTCAACAAAACAATGCAAAACTAAGTGCGAAACTCTCAAAAGGAGGCCCTCACGGCATTTCTGAAAATAAAGGTCCCGAGGCGACCGCTTCATTTACTTCCCCTAATATCCACCCGTGATTATGTGTATATAATTTTTTCAGTCCAGCAAGTCAATATTTTGCTAAATTTGCCCTAAGCAATTAAACGAAGGTTTTCAATTGAGCGCTGTTACATTAGACTACAATTGTTTGCAAATTAAAGTATTTTACATTTATTTGCAACATTATGGGACCACTCAAGCAGTGAGGCCAAAGTACACTTGTTTTAGTTATCCCCTTATTTCATGACGGACAGCAAAGTTGTACGAAACACAGAGCATTTTGAAATTAGTGTTTGAGTAGGCACAAGTAGGTTGTGTACACTCAGGGCCGGATTTACCAATAACTAGGCTATGTAGGCTTAAGCATAGGGCCTCAAGATGCAAGGGGGCCCTCCTGCACACTGTGGTACGGATAGAGTCAATTGTACTGTATATGATCAGTTCGATAAATATTCGTCAAAAATTTACGCCTTTTATTTTTATTCATCTAATCAAATTTGGTGTTGATAACGCCAGGGTCTGCCAACGAGTCTTCATGAATTTTAAATTGACCGATGGTCAAGTCGCATGTCGACTATATAGTGTCGACATGCTCATTGCTCAAAGCACTCGACTGCGTCCTGCGTTTGGTGAACCGAGTCGATTGTTGGGTGTGAATTAGGCGAAAGGTTTAGTGGTTGATCGTGTTTGACATGCACCTGATCACAGCTTAAAGATTATACTGCAGATAAAAGATATGCGTAAAGCTAGCATTATCCTACAATAAAAACACAGGTGCTTTTTCTGATCTTGAGCAATACAGTTGTTTTGTTAGCGTTTCTATTAAAGTCATTCAAAAATCAGATTGCTATTGAGTACTTGCGCAAGCTTGTACTGCTCCCATGCTAAGCAATTAGAAATTTTGATGAGCTTAAATAATAAGCAAAAGTCATTTTGCCAAACGGCCACCACAGAACTCTACCCCACGAAGACACAGAGTAAGCAAACAGCAAGAAAATGACAGAGCAGCGTTTGGGTCTGATATCTTAGATTAGTGGCTCTTGGTCTATCCTACGACGCGGAGCCTTTTTTCTTAGTTTGACTGTTACTCAGTGCTCAGGAGAAAAGTCTTTCTCAAGATTCAGAAGAATTAAAACTGAACTAAAGGACACAATGTTCCAAGATAGGTTGTCCACGCTCAACATTCAGTGCAATAAAAGTGACAAACTTTGGCAAACAAATTGTAATGAATTCCTAGATGATTTTGTTATGAAGGAGGCCAGGACAAAACATTTTAATTGTTTACTGTGCTCTGCTCAGCCTTAATCGATTCGATGATTGTAGCTTTTTATTTCTTAACACGTATTTCAATAATGTCAGCATAAGGGAAGTTTAACACATCCTTTCGCGCGACGGTTTCGTTGCGTTCGATTCTTTGCAGTCTAAACAAGTAACAAACAAGCGAATCGTGATCCTAGCAGTTGCAACCGTTTGGGTCGTTTTACTTGACGTGTTTTGCTCGTGTGTGCGATATCTTTACAGCCGTGGTCCTTGCGGCCGCCACACGTGTGTAGTGTGTTTGGTTTTTAGAAAATTGTATATTTTGAATGGTACTGTTGAGCACAGGAAAGCCACTCGGGGAAACCTGAGGTTCCGCGGAACCCCAGTTGAAAAACACTGCTGTAGCTCGTGCGACATGAAAGAGAAGGCGAGGGGCAAAGGTGAAACGCAAGGACTATCTACAAGGCGATAGTAGTTTTAACGATTTGCAAAATAAGCTATTTCTTGTATCTTCCCTTGCCCAAGTTGCAAAGAGCAAATGACGGTGCTCAGTCGGTTCGGCGTTCATATCTGTATAACTTTCTGGGTCGAGTTAAATGTGAATAAACCTTACATGTCGCAAGCGAGTTTTGTAGTGGCGGTTACTGCATACATCCACACAATATTTTATTTAAAAATGTGCCCCTTGTGATTTTTGCCCCCTCCCCCTGTTGCCAAATCCCGGCGAGGGGCCTGCTTGTGCTGACCGTTTTTGTCGTCAGACAAAAGCGCTTGGCACCCAGAAGAAATTTTATTGGTGTTGAGTTGACATTATTTTGGGTGGAGCACCTCAAACAAAAACAAAACAAAAAATACACTGAGTTATAATGCACACAGGTAGTTATGTAGGCAGAAGCTTTCACAAAACGAATGTTCTAACAAAGAAGACGCTACTATTAAAACGCAGGTGTGGCGAATGCAATGGCAAGTTGTACGTTTTACGAGTGTGAACGAACATAGATTTACAAGTAAAATCCAGTTGAAAAAGCTTGCAATCTGCTACTTGTTGATGACGCTTAGTCAAGGTTTTTCTTAGATGAATATTTTCGAGCAAACCAGGTTCATACCTGATGCAGTTTTACTGAAGCACTGAATAAGCTGTCCACGATAAAGTTTTCACATTATAAAATACTTGCAATAAATGAACGCTTGCGCTTCCTAAAAATATTATTAAATTCGAACTGTTCTGTTTGTCGCAGACCAGCTTTGTGTATTAATCCGGCAACTGGTCAACCTAATCTCATGGGAATAAAAAGCAATCAAAGATTAACTGTTGATTCATTACAAAAAGCTTCTCTGATTGGGGACGGCAAGTCTTCTTGAAGTCACGTGACTCACGTTGCTGTTTAAATTCGCTGCCCTTCGCTGCTCGGGCCTCTTCTAGCAGCCAGTGCGAAGAGGTAACAGCTGCGCCAAATTATCTATTAACTACGAGCTGCTTGCTCTCGCGTGTTAGCTACTGGTACAACTCAACGTCCTTAAATTTGCAGCTGATAAAGAGGCAGACTATACATTATAAATTGTAACTTCTGTCACTTACCACTTTTGTCACTTACCATATCAAAAAACGCAGATTTTTGCTGAAGTTCTGTATTTGTTGGTGAAACTATATGCAATGATCTAATTGCAGCGAGGGGTTTTAACGTTGCAAAACATTTCGAATAAACAAAAGTTGCGCTTCAAATATTTTAACAAGCAGTCGCAGTTAATAACTTCACGCTGATGCGTAAAACAGCAAAAGCTAAGCCCAACATAGCCAGTAGCTTCTGATTTTGGGTTACGCCTACAGGAAATCATGCGAGGTATAGGGTGTTAGTTATTACTTTTATATTAATGTAGTTTATTCCAGTTGTCGACAACAAATCAAAGAGCTGCCGGCTTTCCAGTAAAAACATAGTCAAGCAAAAATGCAGATTTTCGGAACATTTTTGAATTGTTTGCTAAAGAGAGGCCGTGTTGTTGTGAGACCGCGTCGCTACGATATTTGAAACTAAGCAGACAACACGTTCAGACACCCAAGATTTCAAGTAGCAATAGAGATCTCCCGTCGAAATGATTCTATGACTACTTGTTCACCTTACTATTATATAGGGGAGGTCTTGAACGTACTCTCTGTTTGTGGTGGTTTTATATATGTCTCAGTAATAATGATGTAACATCACCCATCGCAGCCAACATGATGATGGACGTCGAAAGGAGGGTGCATGAAAGGAGTCTTGATCCCTGGATTTTGAAGTTTGGTATTTTCTATTAACTTTTTAGTAGAACAATTTTTCTCTTAGTTTCAAGTTGGTAAAATGAAACTCCACAACTGCTGTCCTCCCATGTAAAAATGCTTTTGGCCATCACTAGGAAAAAGCTACTATTGCCCCCCCTGGCAGAAATCCTTCCGACGCTCATAAGCATGATCAGGATAAAAATAACTGCCAAGTAAACATTGCTTTCCTACAGAAATATTCTTTCCAGTTGAATACATTCAAATATCATCTACCAATTTCTCTTTGCATTCAATCACAGATTTGCCATCATCATCAAAAAATAAAATAACAAAGAAATTGTCCATTATGTAACATCTAGCTCGTATTAAATTTTTACAAATTTTTATAGCATAAAGGAGGTAAGGTATTGAGATTTTGATTGATATTTTCTCTTCTAAATCTGCCGGTGCCGGAGTCAAATGTCAACGGGGACACGCCAAACTCTTCAGCTAGTAGCAGATTTTGAAAACTTACGGCGTGAGTCTGCCAATTCACGTCTATGTTAGGGTTCTGAATGAACTGATAACCAGGCTGTGTTTTTGTAGTTGTTTTCAGCTGTCTTGGCTGCAAAACGACGTTGCTAATATCACCGTAATAAATATTTTCAACTACAAAAGCAAACAAATTCAATAAAACGGAATCTGCAGAATGTTAAGCAGTTTGTTGGGACGTTGCTAAAACGCATTGGAAGTATAGGGTTTTATGAAGCAAAGTTAAAAGTGTGGTTTTAGCGAAATCATATTTGATGCCACGATAATAACTCTTTTCATTGTCAGCAAAAATTTTCCGACTTAAGGTCATCTTTCATAGGACGGTGAGCCATGAAACACGAGCCCTGTGCGACATGTACAAACAAGAGTAACTGAGAACATGTATCAACCGCGTCATTGTGGGACTATCAAACGGCCTCTTGGAACTTCGAAATAGCGGATGACCTTAAAACGTTGAAAGTAAAAAACTAAGACCTTGAAACGGATTGGAAATCTGGAATCACTGCTATAAAACTTTCCTTCCAGTTTTTCACCTGCAAATAACTGGTATGTTTGTTATACAATGCGACATTGGTTTGCTAAACAGCATAAAATAAAGTTGATTTGCACTGGAATTACCTCGCAATCTTCATCCAATTTGCACTTTATATTTTTTGTGATATCCTTGTTTTGAATAAACGTACAAACCACTGAGCTTCGTGAAAAACTGAGACGTTTCAAAGAACACCAGAGACGTCACAAAAATTTTCTTTACCAAAGCTGCTGAGTCCACGATACTCAATGATTTCTGGATGCCATTAAACTTCTGCGGGTTTTAGAAACCCCCTAACTAAAATTCTGGCAACATGCTAGCAACTTTAAAGCAAGGAAAGTAAAATTTGTATTTGATTTTTACAACGACTGACTTCCAAAAGATCACTTTGCTCACCAGCTCCTAAACTAACATTTACGCACCGAATGTCTTTTCCTATTTCTTCAGGCCCTAGTTTCACCAAGCATCAAGAAGTAAGACAAAACCTATCAGATGGCATAACCGATAAAAATTATCCGTGCTGGACACAACAAACATGGCTTTCACATCAAAAAGAATGGGCAGCTTATTCAGTGATAGAGACTTTTTAAATATTTGTTTGAGCTGCTTCAAATTTAAAATTATATGGAAGTATTTATTTTCAAATATAAGAATTTCCATCACGTTTTTGCGACTTCGAAATAAAGGAATATGATGGGTTACAATTATGCCTGTATGTAGGAAGGAGCAACGCAACGTCTGTGGGAAAGCATTAAGCATCAAAATTTTATCAAAGGCTGCGTATAACCAAATGAGCCTTTTTAAACTGTTTGAGAAATTTGGGGACTTTGTTTTTCTTTCGTTGCATTTCCGCTGTCGTGATAGGCCTTCAGCCGAAAAACGTTTCGCAAGCGAAGATTCTTGTTGTCAAGCATGACGTTATATGGTTATATTCAAACACAACAAACATTTCGTGCTTCATTTTATAGGTTTAGGTTAATTTATTTATCCACATTGTATGTTTTACTTGTGTGGCCAGAATGACTCACGAAATGAAGGCGAGATGATTCTGCTGGGTAAACTTGCTATAAATCGACCCAGAGGCCCGCTGAAAGCCAAACAGCATGAGTCCATCTTTCATGCACTGAGTGAGATGGGACATGGCCACTTGGTGTCGCTTGTCAGTCGGGGCTGTGGTTGTCCTTCCGTGCCACCGTGGCATTTCGGCGCCAGCTTCTGGTCGGTGCCAACTTCGTCACTGGCAGGGAACAGTGGCGTAGCCAGCCCAAAATTGGGGGGGCAAGCAATTTGGGGGCAAAGTGTTGGACGTTAGGCGAATAACACTATTTTGCTTAGAAAAGCACCTCTCAAAGCACAAAATGACTATATTTTCTTAAAATTTGGGGGGCTATGGCTCCTTTGGCCCCCCTGGCTAAGCCTGTGGCACGGAAGTACTCTGGCGCCAGCTTGTAGCTGTTTTCAAACCTTTACTGAAAACATGGCTATTCTGTGACAGTTTTATGAGGCTTTATGGTTGTTTATTTTGAATGTGCGGGCCATTTTATAAGTTGGATTGTTGGTAATCCACTGTCACGTGATACGTTGATGCTTTTAAGTAATACGTCAGTAAGACAAATGTAATTGAAACTTAAGTTTTGAAATCATTGGCAAACTGCCGATGAAGTCTCTTCTTTGGCAGAGATTGATTGGACATTGGTACATAAACAGCACCGAGATGTCAGTAAGGAAATCGGTTCCAATAGCACACTAGCATCAGTCACCAAGTTTAATGTGGCTCAAAACTGCCTTGGTGTCACTGAATAAAATGACACCAATCAAAAATTGGCACCATAGGGCACCATGGAGCCAGTGATAGGAAAGGCATCAATAGAAAGGGTTTATGGGACAGTTTCGGTGGCTAAACTGGCACAGAGACATTTTGGTTCCGCCAACCTTTTTTCCGCCGACGTTCTAGAAAACTTTTTAATCATGTTGATGACCTGGTGTGGTCGTTCCCCAAAGTGGACTCAGAAGATCTATCAGAGGTTGACAAACTTGACAAGAATCGTTAGTTGTTTTAGCACCTCCTAAGAATGCTGCTTTTAAGTTGGTCCTCCGGAGAAGCCTGTGTGACAGTTGATGAATGGAATAATGTTTTAAAACTCAATGTTGTTGGAAAATCAAAATATCAGTATCAGATTATCAGTATAAAAAATGTGAATAGCAGACATCGATAGAAGGACGATGTTGGCCCACTAATATCGTTGTAAATTCGGTTACCACCATCGTCAAAAAATCGGCTGTTGACATCAATAAATTGTGGTGTGAACTTCAGTCAAACATTTTCAAAATATAGCTGAATCTTTGGCTGGTGGCAAACAGTTCTGAATGGGGCAAGTGGAAAGACCAGCTGGGTATTTCCAAATTTTAAATAAAGTGAACTGAATTATCTGATGTCCAAAAGCAGGGGTGCACAACCTGCGACCGTACGGCCGCGTGCGGCCTTGATAAAATTTATGCGGCCTGGAACATGTAATTTGAAATATGGGTTATGGTAGCGCTGCTTAAAATCTGTCTACTGCAGATATTTAGTAGAAACTAGAGAGACAGCCAAACAGACGTGCAGAATTGTGTTTGACTGAATAAAATATTGACATTCCCCGACACTGAGAGGCGCGAGTAAATTTGACATTATCGGATAAATCGTATTATTATAAGGTAATTCATAATATAACTTGAACTCAGTTGCAGCCGTAATTCACAAAAATAAGCGTAATGCTGCCGGCAATAGCGAAACAGTTGTGCACCCAGTCCCAAAGATTGTTTGACCAATTGTAAAAGCAAGTTGACAACTTTTGAAATTTATTGTACATTCACGTTGCTTGCACACGTATTTGAATTAACAACAATGGCAGCAAAAGAGGGAATAAGCTTGTGTGGGCATTTCAGAGAAGCTCGCTTTGACCCGATGATAATCTAGTCGAGATTCTTTGTTTTCCAAAATTAGAACTGTAAGACATTTCAAAACATTTAAATTGGTAACTGGTGTAGAAGTATCTACTCTCCACGATAGAAGCATTTACTCTCCAAGAAGTTTTTTCTGTCTAAGGACTGAGGATGCGTAATTTTACGTGAAATCGATTTCATATTAAAGTTTGTTGATCGATTCCTTGCTTAACCCCATCGTCGTGAGCACGTATTTGAATATTAATATTGCCATTTTGAATCATCACAAAAAGATGAATGTAAAACGCAGTCGGCTGATTCCTCGAAAGCATACAGAAAACCTATTACAATTACAAAAACAGAGCACAATAAAGCCTAAGTAAATAAGCGTGCCGTGTGCAAATATTACAACACAGGCCACTAGCAATATAATGGCCGTCAAGAATAAGGGCTCCATCCTTTATGGGCTGAGGTCCACACAACTGGAAGGGTGGAGGGACTCACTCCTAAAAAGCAGGGGCGTAACTATGGGGGTAAGGGGGCACAATGCCCCAGTCGACCAATCATTGGGAGGCACCGAATCACTGAGGGGGCGCCGAAAAATCACGACAATGTCACAAGTACTTTCTTTGATACAGTACATTTGCTCCCAGAAGTCCTTAAGTTCGAACATGGGAGCGCCAAACTTGCTGCTTGCCCTAGGCGCCGTCGATACTCCCCAGCTGAAAAGAACGCTAAATTCACCTAGCACGCGAAAAAACAATTAAATGTACTTTTTTTATAAATAGCTACGTATGCTCCTACTGAAACAAAAGTAGTGCAGAATATTATTGCCAACAAATATAACAGAAGAATATCATTTTAGATACATGTGGTTAACATGAATCAAATCGTATTAAAAATTACAAAGCCCTTTGATCACTGATCCTGGAAAAGCGGCCTTATCGCGGGTAGCATTGTAACAAATATTCAAGATAAAGTTGACCCCGGCCCGGGCCTCGCAAATCCGTCCACGGGCTGTATGTGGCTCGCTGGTCGTAGTTTGGAGACTTTTAACTAGAATGTTGCTGATTGTTAACTGATGCTCAAACTCGTTGAAACAAACGAAAACAAGCCGCAGCTTGTTCAGTATAGGGTAAAACACTTTAGTGCAGGCACGAAAATCACGCAGTAAAACTTAGTGTAATCAACAATAATGCAACAACCAATGATTTAAATGAAATCGTACTGAACGTTTCGAAAAACAACTATATATTTACCTATGATTCCATTTGAGTCATTATTTGCAGCGCGTTATTGTTTCTTGTACGACTTGCAAAGCTTCTGGTTGCACTCTCTTCCAAAGCTTAAATTATTTCTTAAAACAGCAATGAAAATCTTTAGGTTTGCTGCAAACTTTTGAGGAACTAGCCAATTAGGTTATAATTCCTTCAATTTGCGATGATTCAAACTTGCAGTATCTATACAGGTAGGTTGACTAGTCTCCACAAAGGCGACGGAGTTGAATCGATTAGCAATTTTTTAAAAATAGGGAATCGATTTCACGTAATATTACGCACCTTCAGTCCTAAAATCATGTTCAAATAGTAGCGTAGATATTAGTAAGATTTCAGGACTGAGGATGTGGAATGTTTTTTTAAATCGATTTCCTATTGAAAAATTTGCTGATCTATTCAATTCCTTAAAATAGAGCACTATAGACATCTGTAGAAGGTTGTAATAAAATTATCACAAATTTTTACATAATAGCGACGATAGTCAGTTGAATAGCGTACTACCTTGCTGCTGTATTAGCTACAGAAAAGATTTGTAGAACCTTACCACTTCTTCGTCACCTTCCTGGCAAACAGTTTGTCTAGAGCAGGGTTTTTCAAACTTTTTTGTTCTGTGACCTCATTTTGAAAAAAAGTTTTTCTATGCGACCCCTTCATGGATAGCCTAGAATCTAAACGTCAATGTTAGGTGTAAACGTTTCATTGCAAATCTCAAGAGGCATTTTTGTCTATGGCGAAATCATACAAATGCACACAATCCGCGAAAGTAACTACACTGGAATAAAACAATTAACCAAGTAATGGAAACAGTAAGGCGAAAAAAAATTAGCACAGAAAAAATTCAGTTTGTAGAAGTTATCAAGCACAAGCGATGGGATGGATGAACTTGATGAGTTTTACACAGATCAATCATGCGTAGATTGATACAAGACTACGGAGGACAAAAGACATTCTCAACATTTTTCAAAAAGGACCGGTTTTTGGATTTGATTCACTTTTGAGAATGCTTTTTCACACAAATATGTTGTGCAAAAGGCTAAGAGTTTATGAATGCTAGATCAGAAATGACTGGTATTCATTTCTTGTTCTTATCCAAAAATCACAAACCTTGTTTTGAAAATTTCAGATGCAAACATTCGTCGTTTAATAATTCCGCAAAATCATCCTTGGCATGCGGGTGTGTGGCGTCTTAAAATTTCAATAGTGTGTGGTGTGCGGATCCAACTTTTCTGAATAAAATTCCAAAGTACTTCTGAAAATGTGTATGAAACTTTCAACTTTAGTTTAAAACGGCTAGGTCCAACCCAAATGGCTTACTGAGCCAAAAAGTATGTCACTGTTTTAACCAGGACCGCACGTTGAATGCCATTTTAATGAGGGCCGCACGTTGAATGGCTTACTTTGATCTTAGCAAACTAAATTTTGCTTAAGCTATACTGAAAGCTTTCGAATCCTAGCTGCAATTGGTAACAGACGTGATAATGTGGTAGTAAGGACCACCTGCACCAAAAATATCACATCCAAGGTTATCAGAAGGACAGGTTGTCATTAGGCCTGCGTAGGATACTTTTACTACAGCGAACGCCTGAACTGGGCCGCATGCGGCCCACGGACTGGACATAGCTGGTCTAAAACTACTTCAGTTTGCGCTCAAAGCAGTTAGCCCACTAGCCCCTAGACTAAACCTAGAGTTCTAAATACAAGTGTGCAGTGGTGTAGCCAGCCCAAAAATTTGGGGAGGGGCAAAATGTTTTATTTTAGGCGAATAACACTATTTTGCTTGGAAAAATGCCTCTCAAAACAAAAAATGACTACATTTTCTGAAAATTTGGGGGGCTATGGCCCCTTTGGCCCCCCTCTGTCCACGCTTATACAAGTGTGTCCTTGTGTTGGAATGAATGCAACAAGGTCAGTATTAGTCAGTACGTCAAAACAATCATGACGTAACCAGGCATAACTTGTGCTTAGTTGATTTATTATTATTTGATATCTCAGGCAGACATCCTAGAAGGCTTATAACTGACAGCATGAAGTACGGTACTACCTATTAAAATGCAATAGAAATAGATTAACTGCAGGTCTACTTCTAATCTTATTGCAAAGTTTGCAAAAACTTTAATATCTGATTTGTCAAGCCAATTTGTTTCGCAACCCCAAAATTACATTTCCATAGTTTGAGACATAGGAGTAGTCAGGGGGGGGGCGAAGGGGTCATGCCCCCCCAAATTTTTAGAAAATACAGTCATTTTGTGCCTTGAGACGCGTTTTTCCAAACAAAATATTGTTATTCGCCGAAAATCAAACATTTTGGCCCCCCCAACATTTTTCGCCCCCAAATTTTTGGGCTGGTCACGCCACTGGTTTGAGAAGCTCTGGTCTGGAGTGTTAGCCACTGTCAGGTGAAGAGCTGATTGGCCGCAGTAGCCTACTTCTTTGATACTGTAAGAAAAATGCATATGCGTGCTAACATGTCTCACTAGATAACATTCTTTGAGAAATTTTAATTAGGAGTATTGCATTTGGAAACAATACTCCAATTGAGATCTTGTTTCGTTTCGTGGGCGCAGTGGTGAGTGCCGTAGCATCTTCATCTGACCTTTTTATCAGCACACTTCAAACACCTAATGCTTTTTAATCTTGGAATTTTCTTCCTACTACGCACGTAACGCTTCTGCACGATGAGCGATTGCAGTAATTGGTGGTGCGTTGTTATCGGTGTTTATTCCTTCTTCCATACTGTCTGCGCAAACGTTACCCAGGCTGTGCTATGATAACGGGTTTTCGGGGTTTTTGTGTTCTATTACTAGCCGCTGAAATGAGGAACTTGAGTCTGAGACCAACAAGCAAATAGAGAAATAAAATATTTGCTTTGTGGCAATTTACAGCAAAAATAGGTTCTCAGGCCATGCACAGGGTCATACCACTTGCAATGCAAGTCAAAGCACAGCATCACTGTGCTGTGCGTCACATGCTAAGGTTTGTACATTTCGCGAAACATTGCCTCTGAAGTCCTGCACAAAACTCACCGTCAGGTGGTAACTCAGTTCGCGGTGCCTGCAAATAGATTGGTTTTCATTCGGACACACCTCCCTCTCTGCCAACAGGATACACGATGGTTCACGCTTGTTTGCGTCGACTCAGGCCAGAATGAACCGGTTTTGTTGTTAGCGAGACGTAACGCAACAGTGGTTATTTGACAACCACTGCTGCAAAAACTTACTGAAGAAACTGTGGGCTTAAGAGAAGTGACAAACTGATAAAGTGTTAGATTTTTCAAGCATGCTTTTTACTAGCAAGTTTTCAAGGTTTTTGTAATTTGTGAATCGGAAAAGCAAATTAAGTTGTTGGTTAAAATTTTCACTGCCACGCAGTATTCATGACGTACGTCATCAGCTTTCCGTGGCACGTGAACGCAGCTGGGGTGACGAAAGGTCAGGTCAGGTTGCACTGCTGTTTTCGTATGGTAGATTTGCTGGTGCTAGGTCTTAGTGGTGTAACGATTGGAAATTCCGCACGCTTTCGATTTTGTTTCTGATTACTGGAACCAGAACGATTGAAAATTCTGTACGTTTTCGATTTAGCTTCTGATTGCTGGAACCAATTTATTTTTCTCAAAAAAACCCTCCGACAAAAAGGTGAGGTTAGGATAGTTCAACAACAGATATGGTATGAGGTGATTCATAGTAAAAAATATACACAAAAATATCAAGCAAGAAAAAAAACAGTAAAATTATACAGACCATGATGGAGTACCGTCATTGTGTGTGAGTTCCACCAGGCACATATCACCCCAAATGGGGTTGGACAGACAGAGGCAAAGACAGATTACAAAAAGGTTTAACAGTTGAGTAAACAGTGACACAGTAGTGTTAGGTACATGAAAAATAAACAAAGTGAGGTTAGTCAGGATGGCTGAAGAGGGGAGCAAAGCAATACTGCACAGGGGATTTACAGAAAGCATAAAAAAACATACTGAAGACAATGAAGCTCACAGAAAACACAGGCATTCGGAAGGCGATGGCTATTCATTGAAGGGAGGCAAGTGACGGGCAGGAATGAGGAGCACTGGTTAATGCACTGAGGGTGGCTAAAATCAGATCAAACTTGCACACAGGCCAATATGCTAGTGGTGTTCCCTCTGACCACGGCCAGAGACAGGCGCTGGTGGAGCCACTGTCCCTCCTGTCCCTGGGGTCGCCTGAAATGTCAACAAGTTTCTTTGCGAGACAGCTTAAGAAGGGGGCAGTGGACTTGCCATATACACCAGTGGTTTCAATTGCAAGTGGTTGAAAGTAATAATTAATAGGAAGGTCATTGCATTTCCGGCATTTGTCGGTCTCAGCATTAGTTGCTACACTGGACTGCATGGTATTAAGCGGTACTGACTATGTAGTGACTTTCTGCAAAGGTGTCCACAACTGTCGCGTCCCATACAAGGCTCCTGCCTCTGTACCAAGGGTTCAGGGTCAAACCATCGGGCCTTCTATCTTTCGTCAGGCCAACAGGCTCAAGGACAAAGGGGAGACCAATGCGGGTCAATGATCGTTTGAGGATGGAGTTTATGGCTGAATGTCTGGGGAAGCGGCCCGCATTCTCAATGCAGGAGAGGCCGTGAAGCCCCAGCCTGTCAACAAGCTTCCCACAGCGGCATTCCATGCTTTCGAAAATATTGGCACCAGTTCGCAAGGCAATTGCGATTCGGAGCTCATCAGGGCTCAGCAGGTTTCCGACGCTAGCAATTGGGAAGGCTTCTGACCAGGCAGAGGTGTGGCTTTTCTGTGCAGTGAGTAGCCGGCAGTGGTTCCAAGGGCTTGGGGTGTCAAGCAGCACAGCGAGTGCATCTTTGCAAGCGAGGTCATCCCAAGCCAATTGTGTTTCCTTTTGTCGTGGGGATGAATCATGAAGTGCGGACCAGGCGTCAGTTGCGTTGATTACTTCCCCATGAGGCAATGTGAGAGAGGGAAGCAACTTGGTGACGAGGCCCTGGCAGGTAAAGGACGACGTTAGGAAACATGGCAGAGACAGTCTGTGGCAACGGAGGCCAAGACCTCCATGTCGGATTGGCAGGGATGCTTGTGACCAGCTATCTTTTCCAAAAGTCACATTACATATTTTTCCGTGTTTATTCTTATTGTGGTGTCGAACGCCTCAAGTTCCTCTTTGCACTTGAGGCATGGGGCACTACGCAACATATATGTGAGTTTGGGGATTGAGAGGCAGTTTCTCAAGATAAAGAATGCTTGATGCGGTTCAATTAGCTCAAGATTTTCAGTAATGCTGTCAAGCACTTTGGTTTTTGCTTTTAAGTGTAGCGGGGCAGATTCCAGGTGCAAGGGGGACCCTAGTAACTGCCAATGAATGGGGTCAGGTATAGAGAGGGATGGGAATTGGTCTTGAAAGTGCTTGCTTGTTTGGGGCTTGTTGATGTCTGTGTGATTGATAAGGAGTAGTTCACATTTTGAGTTATTAATCTCCAGGCCAATCGAGGATAAACTTTCTCTAATCATGGTGACGTTGGTGAGCGTGGTCTGTGGGTCTCCACCAATACATCCATCATCAAGGTACCAGCTGTTTAGGTCAGCTTTGATCTTGGATGTTACTTTATGGATGGCAAGGGCAAAGAGGGCTGGGCCGAGGGGGTCGCCTTGTTGCACACCGGTGGCGGAATCCAGACTGAAGTGCCGTGAAAAAGGGATGTTTTTGAAGAAAAACAGTCCCATATGAAGATGTAGGTTTCTGGGAGGTGTTCTTGAGCTTCTTGAAGAATGGTGTCTCGGAGTATGCTGTTGAAGGCATTTTTAACATAAAGTGTAAGGAGAACTTTGTCATTGTGGGGTTGGTCCATGAAGTAACGGGTGGCGTGGACTGCAGCTTCACACCCCAAGAGGGTGCCTACCCCTACTTGGGAGGGAAGGAGGAGGTTACAGAGCCTTGGATTGAAGGGTCTCAAGCAGACTTTAGCGACAAGACGTCGGTAGGTGCATCCTACAGCAATGGGTCTGAGGTCTCCGTTGCTTTTGCAAGCCCATGGAGTTGGGCACCATAGAGGAAAGGCCTGAGGTCAGTTGGCAGATGACCATTTGCTAGGTAGTTGACTAGTTCCGTTAAGCTGGTGAGGAGAGAAGTGCTGGT
>Ga0210059_1005216_pt1 | contig 20917 bp, 16 predicted proteins | sample Ectturendosymbi2_FD_188042 | JGI IMG/M metagenome (GOLD analysis project Ga0210059, IMG submission 188042) | Ecteinascidia turbinata endosymbiont from Florida, USA - Sample 2 (SPAdes) (version 2) | ecosystem: Host-associated > Tunicates > Ascidians > Unclassified | place: Key West, Florida...
CATTCAGTATTTTCGCATAGCGCACAGTGCAGGCCAATATTGTTTAGCTTCCAAACACCGTTTCTTAACGTTTCTTTTATGCCTACTCTACAGTCCTGGTCAGTCGGTGCTTTGAAAATGTTGAGGTCATCTCTACTTGAACGATGTTTTAATCGGCTGCTTGACCAGCAGTGATTGCAGGAATTAGGACGCGCTTACAAAGGAGAATTCAAGGCGCAAACAACAAGATACGTATTCATTCCTTATACATTAGTTGGAAGGAAATGTTAAACAAAACCGCTCGTGGAATACAGGAGAAATTTTTCCACCACGCAGCGGTTGTTCCAGACGTTGCCGCCAACAGGGCTGTCGGATGAGTTGTTGGATCAAGAGTAACATAATATCAGTTTTCTGTTTGTAAGTTGGAAACTTACAAAAGTTAACTGGTAAAGTACAGCTCATCTGGAAAGTTTCTACCTCTGGAGGGCGTTGACGCGTAACCCTGGATCAGACATCTGCAAGCTTCACGTGAACACGTAAGCAAAAAGCTACACAAAAAGCGTGGAAAGAAGGTCGTCGGCCAAACGGCAATTGGATCTCGCACCGCGATACGGTTCGTTGGGTCTGTTTGATTGGAGTCACTTGTCCAAATATAGTAACTTTCTACGTCGCAGGCTTCTGTATGACACAATAAGCCCAGTGCTATTGAGGTTTCTTTGTTCGTTGTAACGTGGTCTTAACTTTAAGCACCCTATTACACAAGCCATTGTCACGCAAAATACAATTCCACGTGACACCAATCAACCAAATGTGTGTACTACTATTTGAAAACGTTTACGTAATCTTATATTGTTGTAAAATTTACAGTATGTAACATTTTGAGATTTCAATTTCTTGTACCGGTCCGTGGTACAGCAATGCTTCGTCACTTTTATCATTTGGTCACACCTAGTCCAATAAGGCATTAAAACTCATAACTGGCAAACGTGATTTCTGCTCTCAGCGATGCTTTACTTAAGTGTGCAATATACTCTTTCTACGTGGATTTATAGCGGATCGCATGGTGCGGGTTTGTGACTCCTTGAAATAACAACAGCATCCGAACGCAAGACACATTCTCATCAGCCCATAACCGCTGCCGAGTAATTTAAGAAAATTGATTCTTCACAGATATCCCGTGAAAAAAGATTTACACTTGTTTGCAAATTAATCAAGAAATGGTTTGGAAAAAGGCATGTTCGTATGAAATTGCTGAATTTAGCTTATGATGCTCAACACAAATTAGGTTGTGCCGATGCTACTTTCACCCAAAAACGATTTTGGGCTTTGCTGGTGAAATCGCAAAGGTCAAAACAGTGACGCATGGAGATCGAGCAAAAAGCGTTTTTTTGTTTTTTTTAGTTTGAGAACCACAAAAAAGCACGAGTTTTGGATTCAGTTTTACAGGCCGTTCTCACGCAGTCTCATCAGTTTATCGGCTATTCGCTGTAGAAATGTCCCGTGACTTCGACTCGTTAGAGATGGTGCTTAGCCTTACAAGAAGGGTTGCCATATTTTCATCGTCAAAAACGACGGCACATTTTTGATGAAGGTTATTAATATACACATAACAAAGGTTTTAGCATATGCTTCTACCTTTAAAATCAGCGTATATTTCTTCAAGAATCAAGTTGCATGAGTGTAAATTTCATTTTAACTGTTCAACCTGAAGACATTTGGGCTTTTTAAACGTCTTCTGAGGACTAAGTGTTTCTCATTAGAGAAGAGGACGTATGGGAACCCAACTTACAAACGAACAGCTTTTTTCCTTGCTGAACGGGAATAGCCTGCAGAGACAGTTGTTAAAGAAATCGGCCTTGCTGCAAGCAGGTGTGCTGCGTCCATCGAAAGCTCCAATGCTTGCATTTGAAAGTTGGGAATACTCAGAAACGTATTTACAACCTATTTGAAACGATTTACAGAACAATATATATCGAAAGGAATCCTTTCACTGCCAAGAATCAGGCAGGCACTATATATCCTAACACAGCATATATTTCGCCTACGGAGTAGGCATCTTCATCTCAGCGAAGTTCATACAACTGTTGGATCAAACAAAAACTACAAGCAGTATAAACACATAAACACTATAGTATGGCTAAACAGCTAAGCATAAGTAATTCACGAGAATGCATAATCACCTGCCCATCTTATTGAGAATTGTAAGAACACAGAACAAACAATAACGCCTCTCTAACAAAACGACAAAAGAAGAATGAAGCCGAAGGAGAATAGAACACGTGAACAAAGACGCATTCAGCGTGGATGGATTAACTAAAAGAAAAAAATCCACACCACTTATCAATGAGGAACCGAACGAATTAACACAAAATTGACGCGTTACTTAAAAGTAACACATTTGATTGCAGGCATGTAAAACAAGCTCTCAAGGGTATAGTGACGTAACAAACAAGCAAATAGCAGTGCAGTAGAATAGACTTCAGAAGATTAAGCAAGTAGCAAATGTAGCTTCCCAGCTAAAACAGTACGTTCAGGAGCTCAAAATATGGTCCAGATTGAATCCATGAAGCTCGAAGTCACAGGCCAACACCGACGCTCTGCGAAGGGCCCTGATTAAATGATGTTGTGATCAAATTGTCTTCTATGGGTTCCGTTGGGTCGTAGGTATTCGCAGAACGCTTTCCAATCGTAAGACAGAACAATATGCAACAAAATTGCAAAAATTTTCCAGTGAGTATTTAAAACAGAGCTTGAAAGTGTAAAGTCTCGCATACAAGTTTTAGTTGTTTATGCCTTCTCAAACTAGGGCTGCCACGCTTTTTCAAGGACCTCCTTAACTTCAGTCTGAAAAAATTATATTTCCTTCCTTGAACCCGTCCATTAACGCCGAGCACGAAGCTGGACAGGCCGCAAGCATCGTTTTTACAAGTTTTCGGTAGTGCCCATCCGCTATTCGAACCCCGAATACCAGTTTAGCACACGCTCTATTCCACCAAGCCACTTAGTCGGTCCACCAGTTGTTAATTTTCAGTAATTTTGACGCAAAACTTTCTCAAAATCAATTGATGATAGTCGGTGAGGTATCAGTATCTCATGTTTTAAAAATGTACCGAAACTACTTCTAAATTGGGATGTATACAGCATTAGAAAACAACCTTTTGCATGACAAAAAATGGAGCTTCTACAAGGAGCATCGGCATTTTAGACCATGGGTTCCCAACCTTTGTCTTACCATGTACCCCTTCAGCATTTCAACAGGTAAGTATGTACCCCTTCAGCATTTTGACGGATGTACATGTACCCCTAAGATATCCTGTGACAATACATTTTATCATGGTTATTTATTGATATATTTAACAACAAGCATATAATGATTTTTGAAAAGAATATTCATTAATATATGCGTAAATATTTGGAAATAAATCATATGCAAATATATTTTGCTCTTCTGTTGATAACCTTAAATGTACCAGTCGGATAGGCAAATGTGACCCTGGGGATACATGTACCCCAGGTTGGGAACCCCTGTTTTAGACCTATAGCCCATTGGTTGGCCAACTCCTCTCTAGCAAAATCACTGCCCTTGTTAAACTGTTGCAGAAGTACAGCAACTAGGATCTTCATTACGAGTAATTAAATCAGTTCCAATAAAATTCTTGTTAATAAGTTAAAGTGATGTGAAATATTCCGTCAAAGTCAAATTTTATTTTCATTAAAACTCTGTTTTTGTACATAGGCACGTCACAAAACCAATGTTGTCCTGCAATCGCCGCCGTATCATTTGAGTCGATCTTTCTGATATAACTCAGACAAATTTGACTTCGGGCATGCATTGAGCGACTAGTTTATGGTTTCATCATCTAAAACTGCCAGACTGTATGCCCCATTAGGAGGAGGGTGTTTGGGGCACTCCAGGACAGTATGATCTGCGGTTTGTTCCTCAGCGCCAGACTCACAGGACCCTGCTGGACCCCATGTATAAATGCTGAAGTTGAACTGTCTAACAGGAAGGTGGTGGCCTAATCCATGCTGGTCTTGTAAGGAACAATCCGGCAGAGTTGGAACTGACATCGGTTACGAAATCACTGAGTCTGTTCAGGTGGCCAGAGTCACATTTTCAGACTCCGACTCCGCTTCTGTTCCAAAATTTTTGAACCCGTATCCGGCTCAGAAATTTTTTTGAATTTGAGAATCCGACTCCTTTTCAAACTCCGCAAACCATCAATGCAACCGAAATTCGGCAGCGTTTGTGCTTAAACAGTGGCATTTATAAAATCTACGCGGACTCCTGCTATTGCTGAAAATGAAAAGTGACTCCAGATCCGGGTCCGCTTTTCAAAAACTTTTCACTCCGGTACCGGATCCGGATCCGATAAAATGCAGAATCCTTCCGGGGTCGACCACAGCACTCCGGATCCATGGCCACGTCTGGTCTGGCGTGCCTTCGGCCAATTCCGTCTTCTACATTTGCACATCGCTGCCGTCGATGAAATTCGATGTGCAGCATGTACAAACGGCTATCCTGACAGTAGATGACGCGGCATTTCATCAGGTGGGTGGTGAGTGGGGAGTGGAGCAGGTGTCCAGCCTTCGAAGCGCGGTATGTAAGAGACAATGATAAGATCTTTTGCAAAGAAGTTTGGATGCCTCTCATGACCGGAAGATTGTTCGATGGTGTAGGACGGAGGCATCCAGTCACAGTTCGCAGTGCGTCGTTGATGGTTGAATCCATCAAGCGGTTGTGCGCGCCGTAGGCGTAGCCAGGGCCCTACGGGTCCATGATCCCACCAATCTTTAGCATATCTAAAAATGCGCTTTGAAAGGTGGTATCCCAGACAAAATACTGTTGCTCTCCTAAAATCAAACATTTTGGCCCCCCTGAAATGTTGGTCTGGCTACGCCACTGGTGTGCACTTTGACACCAATCATGAGCGCAGTACTGCCGTTGAGTGGACGAAGGTTAAATGTGTCTGTGGGGAGCGTTGCTGCTCCAACGTCACCTGCGCTTACTGCCAAAATCAAATTCGTCATTTGTCGAATGTTTGTCCGGAGAAGATTTGTTTGCTCATGAGATGCTCACCCTGCTACTGACTTTTTTACCACCTCACACCTCCCAGCAGCAAGTTCGCAAACTTTGCCCTTACCACAAAATGTATCGTTGGTGATCGCATCGAACATAAAACAGAATAGCAAAACTAGGTGTTGCTGACGCTGTTACACGAAACGATGTTGCACGAAATGGAATACTGACACACGAAACGCTTCAGTATTGTGCAAATTACGGAAGAAAGATAAACAGCATTTCAAAAGACTTACATTTTACAAAATGCATCAAATTGATTGGTTTCATCTACCTGCCGATCACCTAACTTTCCTCATTGATCAATAAACAAACGGGGTTCTCATGCCAGGTTTACCGTCACCAACGCAGAAATAAAAATATAAAGCTTTGTGTTGAGTCTTCAATTTTCGCCACCGGTGCTCTGGTGTAGCACTGTTATTTACGGAAAAATATCTCAGTGATGGAAAAATTCATGGACAACATCCATTTGGCTTTTCACAAAAACAACAAGTACAAAGGCGTAACGCAGAAGCTGTTTTGCAAATTTTACCGGTCCAAACCAATGCTGTGAGATTACTTGCCACTTGTCGTCTGTAATGTCACAAAAATGTCATTTTGTTTATTAAACCGCTTCACATTTTTAAAAGGTCACATTGTTATGACTCGTCGATGGTCCACAACAACAAAGTAAGTTTAACTTTTATCGCAACTTACGTAACATCAGACCTGAACAAACCCAGCAGAATCATGCGTAAACAATGTTATCCCAGAAACCTGCTAAAGCTGCAAACCATTGGCAATCAAATCAACCTAACCTCAGCGTAATTGCGTCGCGCCCGTCTAGACAACCAAGGCCTGGAGAGAATAATTCTCACGGCGTAGCTACACACGTTTGCCGCAGTGGTAGGTGTGGCAAGCGTTTGTTTTGCACCCGAGACCAAAGACTCCATTGGGCTGCCCTCGAGCGAAACGTCTCATCAGCAATTGACTCGCGTCCGTACGTCTCAGGTGATACGCTGACGCAAGGCCGCTTTGTGCGACAGGGAAGAGAAACCACACGACGCGAGAGTGAGTGAGCGCGCTCTTGTTCAAGAGCTATTTTCTTCGCAGGGTAAATGCTTTGCACACGGCTCGAAGAAGTTCAGCGATCGGCGTGGCAAAGATGGGGTAGCAAAGAGATGTAAAAAGGATTACGCGTTACCTTTCTCCTTATGGGGCGTCGCTTTTGGCAAGATTCTCACTGACTTCATCTGGGTTTATGTTCAAATTAACATTTATATATTAAGTAACTTTGCGAATGGTAACTCGAGCAGCGTTTGAATGATATTCAGTAGTTCTCAAAATTTTGTTGATTTTATCGCTGACTGGCAATACAGTGCTGCCAAAATGCGACAAAGCCAAGCGTGCAAAGCGGATGTGTAATCTACGACAACTGGAACAGTTGCCACTTACCGTTAACAGGATGACCACATGCAACACCAGGTCGAAACATAAATCATGCCCTCTGCTGAGATAGTTAAGGTCAATTGTCCTCACCCAAGCAGGGCTAAGCAGTGCGCTTGCAAAATATTTGATGTCTAGCAATCGATGCGCACTGGTAAACTGTACACAGGAAAAGTTTCATTATGCTTGCGGTAACGCAGGTACTTCGCAAATTGGCAACGGGAACATAAACGAAACTCAAGCAAACACCAGTCATTCGAATAGTGCAGCATGTAAATGAAACCCATGAAAGCGTTGCTAAAAATGAGCGAATTCATTTTAAACCCGAATAGCGTGATTATTGGGTTTTATTTTCTACCTGACTCAAAAAGTTATGTGCGAAAGCTCTAGGTTTGTTACAAGCTTGCGAGGAATCAGCCGTCTGGGCTCGGCTTTGTTCGCTTTGCTATGATTCAAACTTGCACATATCTCTATTGAAGTAACTCAATTATGTAGCGAACTCCGTCAAGGCGACTGAGTTGAATCCATCGGCAAGAACTTTGCGTACGAATTCAACTCAGTCGTCTTGGTAAAGACTATAGTTACTTAGAAAGTTATACGTGGAAACTGAGCCCGGTCGGAGTTCGCCATATAATTTGTTTTGTAAGATCGACATCCCTTTGCTTGGAATCGCTTTTACGCTGAACTCCCGAGGATCTATTCGTGACTAGTATAAACAACAAGAACTCTGTAGACTATTTCGGTATCGATCGAAAGGAATCCTTCCAAAGCAATTGGTCAGACACCTTGTATTACTGAGAATATATTTCGCCTACTGAGCAGGCATGCCCAGCTCTTATTCAAACAGAATATGTAGGCTACTTGATTTCATTTATGTCCTTCACATACAGTAGGCTACTTGCGATTTAAACTCCTTCATGTTCACAGGATCATTTTGAGGCTGATAGCCTTGTTGTTTATATTTCGTTAGTTGATGATAACTTGTTTTTAGTATTTTCACTGCAGCGGCTTTGTTTAAGAAAACTCTCTCGTTGGTAGCAGCACAACAGCCTCGAGCATTGTAATTTCAATACACAAATGACATTTGCAAAAGGTCAGAACTCAAATTCCAAGGTCAACGCACCTGAGTAAGGGCCTCTGACAATTGTAAACCATAAGGGAAAAGTCAATGGCCACTTGGCCAGAAACACCAGAAAGACTGTTTGCACAGAAACGGCAACAAATTTGCTTTGCCGCATTTGCACAATGGACACAGCCGACGTTTTTACTGTGTTAAGCAGGGATTAGGAAATGCTTGCTCCGTGACGTTAAAAAATCTCGCCAGTTACATCTTTTCATTTTTGAGTCTGGCCGTTCAGTCACCCTGTACGTTTGTCAGTAACCAAAGGGCAATCGAAGTTTGTTTTATTTTCTGACAATTTCGTTGCGAAACTGGAGAGGTAAGGAAGCGGAAAAGGCTTCTAACGTGGGCTGATTGCCTCTGCGAGAGCTTTCCCCACCAGACGTGTTTGTGCAGATCTTAAGCTGGACGTTAGCGCTTGCACGTAGCTTGATTGACATGCAAGAGTTTTTTCTGCGGTTAGCTAAACGTATTTTTCCGAAAAAATCCGTGTTATCATGTTTTGACAGCCGCCAGATTTACCATGAGGTTTCTCGGTAAGCAAATTCAGCATTTTTGCCATTAATCTTAAGCGGCACGTCTCGGCTCCGTGAAATCAGTTCTTAGCACATCGTACAACCAGTGTTGGCTGTAACTCTACGCTGCTTTTTCTTCCCTCTGTGGAGCGTAGCTAATAAAAATCTTGGTTAACAATTACAGCAAGTGACTCATGCCGTGTGAACTGCGCAATAAATGCAAACAAAAAAGCAAATCCACATTTTGCTTTTTTAATTTGCTAAATTGCCTTGGTGCAGAATTGCAATCCAAAATTTCAGTGTTTTAAAAGCGTTGCCACCCTTGCACTTAAACTACTTTTTAATATTGCCATACAAAAAAGAAACTAGCAAAATATCTGCTCAAGCAAGCGCCAAACCTATTTTTCCGTTTGCTGAAGCAGGTGCAAACCAGTGTGAAAATAAATTCACAAGACACAATTTCTTCAAATCGATTTTTTCTGACTTACTTTTCAATTGATCGCATGGCAAGTAGAAAATATCTCAAGCATCAGCTTTTTTAAACTGGTGGACAATGGCGCTGCTTAGTCTTAGCGTGATATTACTGCAAATTCAACCCCTAAGTCATTTATAGGTTAGGTTGAGGGAAATGTGTGTAGAAAGAATCACGATTTCGAATTTGAGATCTTTGCCAAAATTCAGCTGCATTTCATCCATCAAAATTGGCCATAACAAATAATTTAGAAGCTGTGTTAGTCTACGTGAACTTATGTGTTGTCAAGCTTTCAGCTCAAGTGGCCACTTTTACAGGGCATGCTGAATCAGTTGGTTAGAGGTGCTCTGCAACGATTCAAAGCAAACGTTCTTCAACGCGCAAACCAGCTTGGTGAAATCTTCTGCCTTCTCCCGCCACTGCAAAAGTCGCCCCCATGCCAACCGACCTACGCATGTCTAATGAGTTTTCCACCGCGAAAACGAAAACAAAAACAAGCGCGAAATCTTGTTTGTTTGTTCTTTTGTGGTGCTCGTTCGCTCCCACGGGTGTGCTCCACTGCGGAGGTGAACAGGCGCTTTCCTCCGAAGCACTTCGACAAAAAAAACTTCATATTGGCGCCAACACAAGGTTCTGTTCCGGTGGGCTGATCAGCAAACTGGCAAACTCGATAGAAATCCGTTACTTTGCTGAAGCCCGTTCAAGAATTAGCAACAGCAGGCCCTTACTCGAAAGATCGGTCAGAAGCAAGCAAGCCATTCAAGAATGCGAGGTCTCACAATGCAAGCGCTATTCTACTGCAGCTCGGGCGGTTAGTGGTGACCTGTTATTATTTCAAGATTGTCTGAAATTAATAGCTAGTGTGATTGCCCTGCGCTTCAAAACAGTCTTGTTTTGCTGCAGATTTTGCAAATCCTGCCTGAGCTATCTCGGACAACTATTAAATTGCTGTTCTCGCTCGTTTGTCAAAGTGCATTGCTTTTCTAAGCGCGGCCTGAAGGCAAAGAAATTATTTTGTCGACGTTCAGAATCTTTGTCGCTTTCGACAGCAAGCTGTCTGATCTATCGACATGTGGATGTACGTGCTATTTTCTTCCGTACGAATGTTATTAAGTTAATCCACAAACAGTTGTGTAACTGTGTGAAGATCACACTAGAGTAAGCACGTGACTTGACCCAATCAAGTGTTTCCCACAGAGCAAAAAATGCACGTTTGTAAACAAAAATGTTGCTTGATTTTTAACAGCCACTACATCAAAACAATTTTAGGTTGTTTGTGAAAGATATGTATATATAAGAGGCCAAGGTAGCACATGCGCCGGATAGAGTTGGAAACGTCTTGTTTGGTGCCTCATATCCTCGCATGCAACAACGAAAGGAAGACGTTTCAACCCCCACTACAAGTTGTGAAATAGGAGTTTGTTTAAACCTGGTATAGGTGTTGCAGGATAGAAATTGTGAGTAACACCTAAGGTCACAAAATCTGTTAAAGGGATGTTGCATATTTCTATGAGCTTGTTGGTGCAATGCGGGAAACTGTGTTTTTTAAATTTATAATAACTTTTATTACATTGTATTTCTCCGTCTAGCTTGTGCTGTTATAAAGACTGTTAACCATAGATGAAAGTTTGATCTTTTCATACAAAGGCTTATCCTATTCGAACGAACAATTACTTTTCATTCTTTCTCGACCTTTGTCTCGCTTCAGAACACCTCAGTTTTAATGTCCAATTTTTATTATTAATGTGCTCAACTGTGTTTTTTTATTTGATTGATAGGGGCTTATTTGCAGCTGTTTCAATATGTACATCGTGCTAGCAGAAATTGTTTTTGCTATTCCAAGCATAGGTCGATTTTCATGGTATTTACTAGTGTGTACGTACTTTTTCTAAAATGTAGCACAGAAAATAAGTTTGCTTAAATTGTCAAAGCACTATTTTAAAGCAATACTAACAACCAGCGTGAATTGAACAGGTCGCAGTTTCCTTTTACCTAGTCGAACATGACAAAATACTCCAGCTTCATCTGCAGCTGTAGGATGTCAGCGCTGCAACCTGATGAATTACTGAAGTTTCAACACTGTTGCTGCATTATTCACAGTCAAACATTTTTTGAAACAAAAAGCTGCATAGACAAATGTTCTGATAATATGCCAGGAAACATTTTCACTTTTGACACCTCTAATCTGAATTTGAGGCAAAGCTCCTCTCATTTTTTTGCAATTTTTTGCTGTGGAGTCAAAGCAGTCGAAATGTCATTGAGTCGCTGAAGATATGATTCTGAAGCATAGTTTCGTGGTTTTTGCTGGAAACCGTTAATTTCATGTTACCTGTTTTATTTGTAAGCAACGTTCAATTAGAGTTTGCTTGGTTATCAGTTCTGTCGGACTAGAGAAAGCGTTCTCAATACTTTTGTAACCACAACAGTTTTAATGCGCCAACCAGGAAGAAGGAAAAAAGCTGACGAAAACCTACTCTAAAAATCCCTAGGGATGAATCATGCCAACCACATCCTTCAGTTTTTTACTATATAATAAAAAGAGAACTACTGACTTCAACAACAAAAAAAAGCAGTCACGCGAACAATCCGAACATCTTTTTTAAACCAAAGTGTTCAGTTTGGTGTTCAGCGGCACAAGCTATATTTTTGATTAACGATTGGCTTCACCCATAATACACCACTTGGATTAGTTGTTAAAACCTTCACAGATATTAACATTTAAACTGTAGGTGTGAGCAATACTTGATGTAAAGTGAATACAGATTGCACGGCGGTGCTTGTTAATTCTCGTCTTTTGCCTGTTTCGCTGTAAAGTTCGAGTATTAAAATCAATATTGGCCTGGCTCGAGTGTATAAAATGTTATGATTGCTTTAAAAATGTTTTTGCTGAATCTACCAGTACGTGCGTTGTAGCTCTTTGCTGATACAAGCTACTCAGATTTCATTTTATAAGCCTATGATATTTTCAGAATAAGGATAAGCTTCGCTTCGTGCAAAGACTGGGCCAGCTTGATTTTCAAGTTTGTCTTGTTGGACAGTATTAGCAATATCAGAAAGCAATTGAAAATAGCACACGCTACTATTGTTTGGCTTTTCTTCATCTGGAACAGTTGCATATATGTAACCTGTTATACCATACTGTGTCTGAACTGAGAGCTGCAGCCTGCAGATCATAATACCACAGCGCACGTCAGGCGCGGAGTTTTCCGTCAAGCCTTGTCGTCGTAATTGACCTTGATGTAACCTTTCAGTGAGAATTTCGACGGCATGGTTAGTTTTCTCGTCTGCTTTCTTCGTTTTCGTTTCTCAGTGACGTTGACGTAAAACGTCGCTATGCTTGAATTGCTGCGTCAATGCGTAAGCTCTTGACGCAAATACGTCCATTCGCGCTTCACTTGTTGCTCGTCCTGTAATTCCCTGCGGCTGTGGTTTTTTAAAAAGCTGTTTGAAAAATTCGATAACGGCGAATGATGCGTTAATCGTAATGTTTTGTAAATGCAAATAAAGTTTTGACGCAGGTGGAAAAATACAAAAACTATTTTGCTTGTTCAATATGCTAATTAAAAAATGTGGAAGAGATTTGATTTTTGATGTGACTTTAACTCAGTTGCTCACTTGCATATTTTCCTAAACCAACCACGGAAAATTCCAAATTTCTGTCTTCCTTAATTTTATGCATCCTTTTTATTTTGTTCACTTTATGCATTTGGTTGTTGATTTTGTTCGTCGCAAGCTGCAGATTATATTTCGTTTTTTAACCTGCAGAATGGCAAATATACGAAATAGTTTTTGCGACATGCAGTTTATGATTTTATTGATTGGAGAAAGTAACTCTTTGTTCTGTAACGGTTTTATATAAATGATTGTGAGGAGGACTCTTGCAATTATAAGTGATTCCCGTTTACTGGTTCGTCTTCAAGCAATGTAATGTTTATTACTTTTGCTGTTGCTATAGATAAAAGAAAACACAACTTGTTGGTGGTACTCATGTCACAGAGAGCTATTTTTGTATCACCTCACCACACTTATATCGCTTAACAAATGTCTAATAAAAGACGAAGAATGCGTTTTATTCCAAAGCTTGTTAACGCGCGAGCAAAGCGTCGATCCCTGGGTATGGAGAAGTTGTCCAACCTGCCATTCTCAAGCGTGTGACGTCCTCTCGTTTTGTTAGCGTAACCATAGCGTAGACGTACGTCACGCACTGACGAGAGCGTGTCGGGAAAAAGGCACGTGCCATTTTTGCAGCTCATATATAAACCCAGTCCTCTCTCTCTCAGCAGATGAAGCGTCAACTCAACAAGTTCAATAATGCCAGGGATGAATCATCAGCACGCAAAAGCGTAGGCAGAGCCAGAATTTATTGTATTTCAGTTTAGGAATTTGTTTTTTCGAATTTGATTGCGAGCGGCATACTCTAAGCCGTCAGGTGTCGCAAAAGAGCAAATAGTTTTCTTGTTCGTGAAGAGTGAAAAAAGCAAGGCATTAAATTATAATGTCAATCAGAAAATAATAACCAAAGTAACCAACGTGCTTGTCAAACGCAGATCGCAAGAAATAGCTATTGTTTTGAGCTGAGAATTTCTGATCAATTGCAAGTGAAATCACTGTCCATATCTGCCCAACACCGCCGTCATCGAGATAGTCCTCGAAATATTTGTTTGTTTATACAACAGGAGTTGGGATGTATCAGGATTTCAATCCGGTCTATGGCAACACTTGCCCTGCCAGCCAACCGAGCTTTGATAGTGACGATGGTTTGATGAATCCGCAAATAAATCAGGTAAGAAATCAGCCTGTTCCTCCGCCTATAGAATATTGGAGATCTAAAAGTACAGCGACCGGTTCGTATGCGTTTGGGCAATGTCATGATCTCCCGCTATAAGTCACTGCACGTTAAGAGTGCTTGCACAGTAACAAAACTAAGTTCGTTTCAAACAAATTGTAATCTCGCTTGCATTGCAACAGGTAAGGTATGGAATTAAAACATGGATCACTATATCTCGATTTTGCACTCAGTTACACGCTTTACATTCGACTTTTAAATCTCAGAAGTAGTCAACTCAGATTTTCTACACGCTTACTGCGCGGGATACTTTTTTCTACAAAATCAACGAATGACTGTAAACACGTTTTTGATTTGAAATAAATTCGGGTATCATACATATTTAACCTTTTTCGAAACAACTAAGAAAATATAAAAGTTTTAGATCACTTGTTTTTTTGTTTAATTTCAAATTTACTAACCAACAAGCGCAGGGGTAATGAAAAGGTTTGTTAGAACAAGTTTATTAAGCGTTTCAAGATAATAACCCGCTCATGTGAAAGGCGAAAAACTGATAGGTCATGCTGAAACAGCTTTTTAGTTCACGAGTCACAGAAATCAAATCAGCGGTGATTTTCAATGTTTATCAGACCATTAACTCGCCAATGCTTTAATTAGACGCGTGCACTTTTATTAGGTACAACGCATTTATCTTGATCAGACGATGTTACATTGTTATTTTCTACGCATCGAATTAGCGTACAATTAAAGTTATTTTCCATTTTTCACCTACTTACCTGCCTGGTGCAAACACACTTTAATTGGCAAAGCTCACATAGAAACGCAAGCTAGAAATGCAATTTTCGGTAAAAATGTCTGCAAAACATCATGCGTTGCATTTATGGAGCATAGGTAACGGGATTTTTAGAGGTTTGATCAATTCGCCACTGGTTTCACCTTGCCCACAACGGGCTGTTGTTTTGAATGTTGGCAGTCACACCCGATTTGTGAAATCACTTCAAGGCACTCTGCGTCACACAAGTAGGTTTTTTACGCTATTCCCTGGAGGGTCGGAAAAATTACGCTTTAGATAATAGCGGTGATCAGGCATTAGTTGTCTATACGGAACGTCTAAGAAGTGGGTGGCGGGTAATGGATATTTGTTCTTTGTAACTTATCAGTTGCAGCTGGTTTTCATAGTTTACCAGTTGATTTTAAGCATTGAGGCATGAGCAGACGGTAACCATTCGCACATCTTGTCACATGAAATCACAGTCACATTGCATGTATATAACAAGCTACCTCACGTACGTGAAAAACGTTTGGCATGTGATTCTACGAAATACCCTACTAGTTTCCAACGGGCTACATTTAGGATTTCCTTTTCCGTCATTCTTTAAAAGAAGTACTGCCGGAAGCGACTAGTCTCATTACCCTTTCAGTAGACTTAGGCTTGTTTTTCTCGCTTCGGAAGCTTGGCTTCCCGCCCACGCAGGCGTAAATTGAACAATCATCGATGAGGAATGTCTCAGTGGCTTGCTATTTCAGGTTTTTAAGCCCGAAATTTTTGTTGTTTTTCGCCGAGTCACGTTAGAACAGACAGACACTTGTCAAAACAAACTTTCAAACTGTTTACATTTCAAGAAAGGTCAACCTTGACTCTTTGGTGCGCCGCAAGAAAAAGCGCCCGTGTTTCGCAACCTACTCTTTTTTTCCGTTTTCTCTCGAACAGCTGGTTTTTCATTCGGGCTCGTTCGCCGTACGCGCCAGTGCTATTGTGATACAAGGATTACGCGCTTCGTCACAGTGGTCAAAGGCAAGTGAGGGCTTTGAGTCAGTGAAAGAATCTCACTGGGAAGAAAGATTTTAAGCTCGCAGGCGTTTCCGAAAGAAGGACGCAACCTTATAGCAAGGAAAGTCTTCACAATAACAATATACAGTTTAGAAAAAAGCTAAAAGTTGGTTTAATGTTTTGTCTATACCAGATTTTCGGACGTTTGACCTCTGTGCTATTGAGCCGATATATGTTCACTTAACAGAAAAACAAAGGCTAAAGTTTCGTAAAAAAATATTTAGTTGAAAAATTTAAATTTGTTTTAGCATTTCAAAATTGTTAATTTTCTTGCTTATTTCACACATACTCTTAGTGAAGATGTAGAAATTTTAAAGACCTTTCTTCGGTTTGACAACATAAGCCCATCATGCAAACAAGCTATACGAGACGTATTTGAAATATTTTCAAGGGCAATTGAAAACCTCTTTTCAGTCCGCATCGGTTTGTCTGATGGCGGCGAGAAAACCGTAGACGTCGAATCGACAAGGTTGTCTCAGACATGGCCTGTGTGTTCAAATGATGTCATGAAACATGATCGACATTGGACAACGTCGCGGCGGCCACGATCGCTTACGCCGTGAAAGAATTGAGCTTGGTCGTGCAGGCCACTCCGCAGGAACCCAAGACATAGATCGCGAATTATCGCCGTTGCAGTGACCTAGTGACAGGATATCACATCTGGCGGATTGCTCGAATTACACGTTTATTGAGTTGTGCAAGCTGCTTACCGAACGCTTGTTTTTTAATGCAGAATTTAGAAAACGTTTGTTAAGGCATAGACTGCCCTGAGTCAAATTACCGTTTGCTAGTGAAGAACAGTTGCCTTCTTTACTTATCTGTTTAACTCCAGGTGAGTTTATGCGAGGTCTGCAAATTTCTGCACAAACAGGCGCTGTCCGTGCTTCACGGCGATGTGCGCTTTCTCTCTGGCCCAATGGCCATACATTGACGTCACAATACTCTCATGACGTAAAACCCTTATCAACAAGTGTTGTATCGCAGAGGTACAGCTGGCTGCTTGCGCGATCGCTGTCCCATTAAATGAGCACTAGCTAAGACCAGATAAAGTTTTTCCTTACTAAACTCGTTTCGAGTGTCACTAGAGTGAGGAGGCTTTCGTCCTATATCTTGTCGCTTCTGCTTTACTTTGTTTGACGCCATTCTTCGAATTTTATGAATGAACAAAACAAACGACTATAAAAAAAGCTCTACATCGAATTCCAAGTATATTATCCGGCGCAATTCGAAATGCACTACAAAGGAGCAAGAACTCTAGCGAATTTGCGTGGTACACTTCGTTCGCACCGATATTGTTGCAGAACGTTAAATTCAGCGTGGTGTCTATTTTGGTCCGATCATTGCCAGAAACAATCGTTATTGACCAAGTGCGTTTTGCGCTTTCAGGTCTACGGATCGCATCCGTTCAGTGACTCGACAATTCCGTCGCAGCACTCGTTCGATTCGACGCAGAGCGCTTTCGGAAGTGACGTGACACAGCTGGGTGGAAACCCTCAACAGATACTCGGTATACAAGCTGGTCAAGGATACGTCGAATCGTCGCAAGGTTCTCCGATGCCCGGTAGTCATCCAAGCGACCTTCCAGTTGTGCTCAACCGTCCGGATCTGCAGTGGCTGGTCACCACTAGCAACGTGGATATACGCACCTTGACCCCTCCCAATACAGTGTCATCGCCACACGTTGGCATGCCACCGCGCTACCATGCCCAGCCTGGGTCGCCCAGCACTCAGCCGGTGGGTCATCACATGATGGACGACAGGTCGACATCATCTGCAACTATTTCGCATCACCACATTCTTCCAAGATATCAAAACGCCAGCGAACGACCAACTCAGTCCACAGCAGCTAAACGTGGAACCACAGTCGCTGGTCAGACGAAGCCCAAGGGAACTCCGGGAAGGAAGCGAAAAGTTCCTGATCACGAGGTGTGTGTCACACTACGTCGTTTAAATAGCAGATTGCTGTTATCGCAAGAGATATTGATAACTTATGTGTTCTAGTTATGTATATTTATTCGACCTATTTTGAGTAACTAATTGGTACGAGGTAAACTTGTTGAAAACCAGTCAAACAACTTACTGGGTTTTGTTGCAGCTGACGCCTGCCGAAGCCACCAAGCGGCACATCAGAAGGGAGAGAAACAAAGTCGCTGCAGCGAAGTGTCGCAACCGCAGACGGGAATTAACCGATCGCCTTCAAGGGGAGACCGACAGTCTCGAAGAGTGTCAGAACCTCCTCCATCAGGAGATTCTATCCTTGCAGCAGGAGAAAGAGCACCTGGAATTCATCCTTGCGGCTCACTCACCAAGCTGTAAGGCCAAGTTGGGGGCAGGCGGAGAACCGTCGATTATGCAGCACGACGGCGGCAGAATTCTTTCCACAGCTGACTCGATGCAGGAAACGAGCAAGCTGACACTTGAAATGCCTCCCGAAGTCATGGATGATGATCAGCATGGGCGTTACTACGCTTTACAAGATCCACATCAGGGCCAAGCAGCCGTTGTGCCAGTCATCACCGCAACGCCGTCGGCCACCCGCCATGGTGCTGCCTACTCCGTCAGTTCTGTATCCCAGGCGATCTCAGGACCCACCGACCTAACCCTCAGCAATCAAAGTTTTTCTACCTCTACCCACAGTAGCCGATTCCCTACCATCACATTGGATGGACTTGACGTATTGGCGGATGCACCATTGAACACCCCTGTCTGCACCCTCGCTACGCCATCTGTTAGCACGGGAGTGTTTGCTTTTCCCAGCACTCCAGGAATGACAAGCACCACCGCTACAACCGATACCAACTTTCCTTTCATAACGTGTTCCACTGGATCGGAATACTCTCTACATAATCAGAAACTGCTAACACCGAACTACACTGGCAATGTGTCTTTCTCTTCGATACACGGTCAAGGACAACAGCAACAGGCAATTAATTGCGCTGCTGCTCACCGACGAAGTTCGTCCAGTGACCAAAGCCCGGATTCAGTTGTTCAGTCGCCGAAATTGTTGGCTTTGTAGAGACTGAAATGAGACATTTACATTCGAAGATTCTCTTATTTGTGTATTTTTGCGAGTGAAGACTGCACGTTGATGGGGCAACGAAGGCAGTCCCGCCAAACACACCGAATTTCACTACAAGGAAGAAGTTGGACACAATGCTTTGCGAGATTTTTGGCACTCACGAGTGACTTTGTCAATAATGCGAAAAAAACAAAGCGCTGATGATTGCACATTTTTGCGTCACTGCCAAAAGACTTTCTTCTTTTATACTCAAAACCCAATAAAGTAGAGGCCGTCCTTTGCAATCTCTCATTCCCGTACTAAAACATTTCTGTTTAACGTTTGTTTTGTTTATAGCAATGCCTTTTGGGTGGACTCACCTAAAATGTTACATAGAGCTACTGACTGCACCATTTAATTGCAAACAAGTGCTGTAACGTGCGAAATATTACCGACTACTGTGTACAAACCGCTGTCAGCTTTCAAGGTGTATTTATGCGATCGCAATTTGCTCAAGTCGTTCTTTTGGATCATTGCATGTGGTGCCTGTGAACAGCTCCAGCCGTTCTGTGCAGAGAATAGAAAATGACCATGAAGTGCGTTCGACGTTCTGAAATAAAAGCCGACTTATTTTAAGCACAGCTCTTGCCTAGTATTTATTCGAAGCCAAGCATTTGCCATGGGGCTCCACATCGTATGTGCTTTTGCTAGAAAGTTATTATGTTAAATGACTCCGGTTTACTGCCTGCAGTGTATGCTGATCTCGTGTGCTTTTGTTATGTTTGTTTGTCCCAACCACTACAACCGGGTTAAACTTCATCTCCCGTGCTTCACGTAAGCAGAACTGTTGGTGAATGCTCGCGTTGTCGTCACGCGCTTGATAAGTAAGGAGAAAGGGCAAGCGTAATATGAAACCGAATACGGCGGCCAATCCGTCGATCACGTGAATTCTCTGACTTGGCCGTCTCGAAGTTTCGTATGCCACGGTAACTTAACAATTTATTTACCAAAGAACGATTGCACTGCGAGGTGTAACCACCGCTATCACGTGACATACCATGCGACTGTGTGACGCAAGAAACGTTTTTAGATCGCGAATCTCACAGCGTTTCAGTACAAAGAAAAACTTTCAACCATCGATCGGGACGGTTATTATCTCTCCTTTGCCGCAATCTAAAGGTGCAGAAAACAATAACAGTTCAAAAATATTGCGCAAAACTAACACACAAAAAGACGCTGCTGCTTCAAAATGGGAAAAAGACCATCCTGCTTTGTTTGGAGTATTGCGTTTTTGGAGCTATATTATATGTGTTTGTTGATAACATGGTTTCTGCTTGTTGCGCTTAGCGTTCTTGTTTTGTACTCGTTGACTGTTTTACCTTCGTATATTCGGACCAACCATCGTGCTGACAAGATTCGGACGTTTCTAGTGTTTTATTCCCCATTTCATCATCGATGCAAACCGTTCTGTGTTAAATAAAGTGAATATTTATTTAAAAGATGGATTCTTGCGTAGGTTTTTCAGTGAAAATCAGAGCCGAAGCCTCCACGTAACCAGAATTTGAAACCGTGGACGGTATTATCTATTCTGTTTAATATACCAGTGCATTCATCGAGGAGGGATGCCCAATCGGAAGGAGGATCACTTTGCAAATAAGCGGATAAGGCTTTTCTCCATGGCAGATGCGCGTTATGCAAATAAAGTATTTTGCTCATGTTCTGCCGATCAACTTAGTGAAGAAGCTCAGTCAGTCAGATGCAAAATGCAAGTGACAAAACGTAAACCTGTTTTCAGACAAATTCAGCGAGGTGAAGTTAAGTCAAAGCTTACAGCTTTTCTTGGTTCGTAAAATGATTCTGAGCAAATCAAACCGTTTAGCGATTCGTAGCCTTCATTTGACGGAGCTTTTCGAAAATGGAAATTTTTGTAAGATCACTAAAAATTGCGATATCATTGCTCACTTTAACAGTGCAAAACTTCTCTCACTCAACTTTCTTTGATGTAGTTTGCCTTGAAAGAAAGAACTGCACTGATGCTAGTGCCAGCTGCATTTATCGTTGTGGCAAAAAATATGAAGCAAAATTAATTTGTGTCAAAGGCGTAGTTGTAACTGCTGCGGTTCAGTTTCCTACACCATTTAGAAATCGCGATTTGTTGGTAAAAAATGAGAACTGTTGGACAGAACAATAACACTGACGTAATTATAACGTTTAATTCTATCAAAATTTCTACAGAAGTTGTTTATAACTTTTGTGATAAACGCATACAAGCTGTGTGGTACATATCAGTTGTTGGTAAAAAATAGAAGTTCTTGACTAAATGCTGTCAATAAAAATAGTCGTTATGCGTTGGCTTTTGGGAAAAGTGTTGTTTTGAGCAGAAATACAAGCTGTTGCGAGAAATACTGAATGTGTTGGGCAAAAATACACCTTACTGGGAAAAATCTTGTGCCCCGCATTCTTAGAGTTCGTTACGCCTACACGCTTAAAAATTTGTCCGGTTGATAAATACATGATGCAGGGTTAGAGCTGATTTTCTAGGTAAATCAATTACGACTACCGAATAGCAGCAGGAAACGGGCCATAAATGCAGATGTCAGACGATAAAAAAACAAAATAAGAGTAATAAAGATTTGAAAAAGAGCAGTGGTCGTAACATATCAAAAGGCCTTGAATACAAGAACTCGCCAGAGCACTGAAATAGTCGGCTG
>Ga0210059_1005217_pt1 | contig 20914 bp, 8 predicted proteins | sample Ectturendosymbi2_FD_188042 | JGI IMG/M metagenome (GOLD analysis project Ga0210059, IMG submission 188042) | Ecteinascidia turbinata endosymbiont from Florida, USA - Sample 2 (SPAdes) (version 2) | ecosystem: Host-associated > Tunicates > Ascidians > Unclassified | place: Key West, Florida...
CGTCTGGTAGCATGACGCAATTTAAGTAAAAAAGTCAGTTTGTGATGCAATTGCTGTGCCACTCGTAGTGTAGTGGTTATGCTTCAAGTCTCGTATGCCATTGCTTTTTGGTTCGAATCTCACCTTGGCGACTTCCTTCGTTTTTTAAAGTTTTTTCATAACTTTTAAACTTTTCCCTTAGGTGTTAGGTTGAGGCTTCGGTTAGCGTTTGTGTTATGGTTTGCGTTCGGTAGGGGTTATGGGTTAGCATTCGGTAGGGGTTATGGGTTAGCATTAGGGGTTAGTGTTATGGTTAAGGGTTAGCATTACGGTTAGGGTTTTAGTGTATGGGGTTAGCATTACCATTAGGGTTAGCATTAGGGATTAGCATTAGGGTTTAGGTTACTGTTAGTGTCAAGGGTTAGGGTTAGAGGTTAGCATTAGGGTTAAGGGTTAATGTTAGAGGTTAGGGTTAGCATTAGGGGTTAAGGTTAGGGTTAGCTTTAGGGTTTATCTTTTGTGTTTACTTTGAATCTGCCAAGTCTATTGCTGCTGGCATCTTATCTTCGTGGCTTCAAAATAGATACTGCATTTATTTTTCCTGTGTTTGCTTTTGTTGGTGGTATTTGATGGATGTTGTTACTTGATATTATGTCTGTTGATCTTCAAACACTTAAATTGGTCTACTTTATTTCTCTGTGTTATTTAAGTGTTTAAACTTTATATGAATAAAATTTATTTCCTTCCAAAGTAGCATGTTGCAAATCATTGAAACCTAATAACATGGGCTGAGCAAAGTAAAAATTGTTACACTAGGCTGTTGGAAGACGTCATGCAATACAGCTTATGCAAGTTTAACCCATTAGCTAATAATTTATAAAGAAGAGCATGCTGAGATTAAATGAATCATATCAAGACAATTCTTCGACTTTTTTGATTTAAGTACAACTTTGTTTTGCTAGGGAAAAGTTTATACTTCATGAAGTAGTAGTGCTTCCACATAACCACTGCAAAGTATAGTTAGGATTTTCTATGACCATGCTGTCATACATGATATTTTAAAGCATTGAACTCCCAAAACAATAGCATTAGGTGGATAAAGTCAACTTCTTCACTTGTTCATATTGGTTTTTATCAGACCAGAAAGCATAAAATTTAGCTGCTCTAGTTTGTAACTTGTCACAACAAATCAAGTTTGCAAGTGGGGCAGAACTTAGAATGCTGTTTTAGTCTAAAAATTAAGTTTTTCAATTGTGTGTATGACAGAACACTACAGGCAAACTTGTGCAGTTATCATGTATTGATCGATGGTTATGACTTTGTTAGTCAACATGGGGAAATTTTCATGATCTGGTTTGCTTATCAAGATGATGATGCGTATGGGTTTAACCAGGGGCACATCTAGCCTGGCAAAAGGTGGCCTGTCATAGAAGGGTAGCTGGTGATAATACTTATCAGAATAAAACCAGATTTTCCACAAGTGTCCCAATCAAACTTGGCTAAGAGCCTAGCGCAACTAACTATATATATAGGGTTGTACTGGTAGAGCTTGACTGACAAGGCTTTTTTGGGCTGATAGCAATGTTTTTTATTGCTAATAACCAATACTGATATTTTTGCATCACTCAAAATGTAAACCACAGTTGAAAGACATTACACTGCATCCTTTTTATTCAGTCAGTGTATATGTCACAGAAAGAAATCGAATAATAACAAAAGTTTTCAAGGAAATATCAGATTGTGACGAGTTGGGTAGAAACATGTTACAAATGATCAATAAAATATACAAATGACACAAGCATGAGAGCAACGAGCAATTGTCAAGATGGCATTACATAATGCACGACTCATTACAAACATTGATTAAACCATTACTTCACTGCATTGCAAACCGTAAAACATTGAATTTTGCCTGAGCCTAGGTCACTAAAACAGTCAACCACCACAGCGACAGCATGTACCCTGATTTGTTCACAGGCAGTCATCTGCTAACCACTCAAAAACTTGCGAGCAAATGTTATGTCATAGAGGACGATTGCATAGCCTTTGTATATTATCCACTACTTGATGTAGTTGGGAGTGCAATGTGTGATTGCATAGCGGTCTCTATATTATGCACTACTTGATGTAGTTGGGAGTGCAATGTGCCATAAGGAACAGGACAGAAGTTGCATTAATCATAAACAAAATAGCAATTAGGTTTCTGAACACTTTGTGCAGAACAATAGGGTAGTGGCTTTTGTGAGAAATATTCTCGATTTACATAGACATAATTTTGCTGGTATCATATGATACATTGCCATGCCGATGCGTTGGTCAAGCTCTACAGTAGGTACCAGTCGCATCATCAAAGCACACAGGAAATATTTCCAGGTTATCACATGTTTTTTTCAAGCGTGTTTATTACATCACAATCAGTTTTTGTTCCTGCAAACGTGGTGCTGAAAAGATACGTAGTATGTTAAGCAACCGACAAACGTCAGCTGTGCAGCAATGGGAACTCAAGTAAAATTGATGCTGACAATCACCTGCACAACTGTGTCTCTGGAGCACTCTATCAAGATTGAGTTTAGTAAAAAACTCATGGGTAATTATTATGAAGAGAACTTCAGTGCAATTGCTCTGATTTTACATCGTGTTGTAAAAGTGAATTACAAGAAATTAGTATGAGACTTCTTGTGCAACAAAAAAACTTCGTCAACTGTTCATTTTGAAAAGGCTGTTTTTCAAATACAACGCTTGACTGGTATGGTATTTTGTTCAGACAATGCGATGACAATTTCTGAGGCTAGCTGTCACGCCTTTCAACATGAGAAATTTTTCAAAAAAATATAGCTTCAGTGGAAACGAATCCACATTACTTGTTATGACATTTAAGTAGGTCTAAATCTTATTTAGTCCTAGCATAACCTAGTAGGTATAAACAGCAGATAAAATTTATACCTAAACTGCAAAACCAAACAGGCAGTGCACGAACTTGCACAAACTTGTGACAGCTTTGCTTGTATTGGAGCTGGCTGGTCAGGAGATTCTGAAACACGTGTATACAATGCAATATCAATTTAGCGTGTTCAAAAATGTAGATTGTTCGATGTCATTCCGCAAGCGCTAATTAGACAAAGCTGGGGCATATTTGTTTTGTAATAACACTAAGCAACGTTACAAAGGAAATGCTATTGGCTGCTCCAAACCACCCAAGTTAGAGACCTGCAGTGGCAACATTCAATGTTTGATTGGCATTAATGTTAAACACCTGTGGTACAAGTAGGCCTATCATGACAGCCAAACAGGCCCTCTGGATATGCCCCTGCGCAGGGTTTCAAAAAATGTAAATTTCTTAGGAAGCTTGTCAAAATTTCCCCTGGACGGCAAGTTGAAGACGATCACCCCCCTGTATGATGTTGCAAAATAGACTTGTTTTCTTGGAAACATTGCACTCAAGAGCCTTGAGTATCACTGCGTTCACATAGATCAACTTGGATTGATTCAGCCTACTAGCATTGGTTCACATTCAATGCGTAAATAGTTGCATCGCCGCAGTGTACCACACTACCGCCGGTACCCAAAAACGAGATACTGAAGGAGTGCAAAACCGATGGAAGCGGCAAATCTTCGTGGCGAAGTGGCAAATTCTTGCGTTCAATCCTTGCTTAACCCGCTTCTAAAATTTGTATTTTGTGGGCACTATTCAATTTACAAGGAATTTTTTTAGTACATTAGAGTTTTAGATAATTTATTTGAGTAATATGGACTGCTTACATGAAGCTTCCAAACAATCGCCGGCATATGGAAAATTGTAACACAGTTTCTAACGATGAACCAAATCGTAGTTTATAGACCGTTGAGAGACTTTTAGACATCAAACTAAAGATATCCTACGGGTAATAAATTTTAATAATCTCTCATGCATGTGTCACGGCAAGGTTGTACGTAACTCACACAGCAGGGTTGATAAATTCCTACTCTCAAGACGCATGATCATGGCATGCCTGTTGCTCCTGCACAGTATAAGCCAGTGGTTCTCAATCGTTTCGCTGTTCAGGGAGCTAAATCCAGATCTGCAATTTTGTGAAAGAGTTGCACTAAATAATTTTTAATGCAAGTCCATTCACAGGTTTTGTTTTACTGCAGAACGAAGTCTCTTACACACAATATTAGAGGTTTTATTCATAGGTGTAGACAGAGGGGCCTATGGGGCCGTTCACTTCCTAATTTTTAGAACACAGTCGTTTTGTGCTTTGATAGGCGGTATGCCAAAGAAAATAGTGTTAACAGTTTTCCTCCCAATTTTTGGGCTGGTTACGCTACTGGTTTTATTGAAAGACTGCTGAGAGCCGCACAAAAGGTGCTGGAGGCCGCATGCGACTTCCATAGAAAAGTGGTTTTAATTTGCTAGTGGTGCAGCATTTGAAGTGATTGTGGTGTTGTGTTTCAAATGTTGATTGTTGCGACCAGTTCGGTGGTGGTGAAATCGGTTTTTAACCAATCCGACCTGTAGAATGATATTCAGACGGTGTTAAAAGTTTCTTTTGAGTGAGCGTTCTAGGCATTAATGCATTTTTTTGAGTGCGAGTGCGCAGTTACCAGAGTGAGCTTGTTGTGAGTAGACGCTAGTTTGGGCACGAGTTGAATATTTTTGCTGTAAACTTGATCGCGTTAAAGCTCTTTTGCCATATTGTGTTACTTTCTGCAACAGAAGGTCTGTAGCATTGTCTTTAGCAAATACTGTAGCCCTAATTATTGGGATTTTTGTATTGCCTACCCTGAATTATACTTTTGCTTCATCATATACAAAGTCAAAGATGCAAACATCAGCTTTAAGAATTAGCATCGACTGTCTATTACTGCTATATGTTCGTAATATATAACTAACCAATTTTCTGGAACAAACACAAAAATCCAGCTTTAAAAGTGGTGTTTTTAGTGTCGGCATCCTGTAATGTAAGTTGTAGCAATTTTATGCTCATTCAAAAAAATGAAGCTTTAGCTATAACTGTAATGCCATTCCAGAATGGCGTCGTGTTTCAAACATTGATTTTTGCAGCCAGTTCGGTGATGGAGAAATTGTTTTTTAACCGATCCGACCTGTAGAACGATATTCAGATGGTGTTAAAAGTTTCTGTTGAGTGAGCGTTTTATGCATACATTTTTTTAGGCACGAGTGCTCAGTTACCGGAGTGAGCTTGTCAGTGGACACTGGTTTGGGCGCAAGTACTGTATGAGCATTTTTTAATGGCACTACATTCCAGAATGGCATTCGGAATGCAATACCATTTTGATTGGTTACCCAGTAAGGCAACCATTTAACCAAAGCAGCCGTACAGACAAGTATTAACAATCTGAATGTATTCAAAAGCTTCCAGCTGATGCTAGCGCTACCGTCCACTCTGCTATCTAACGCAATGAAGTTCACTCGCATATATGCACGCAGTTTTAAGGACGTGTTGGCCTCAACGTCCTCTTGAATACATGTGTCATTATAGCAGCAGTATTAAAACTAACAGCTTTCCGCCGCCATTACGAGTCGATGACATGTCACCAGGTTCACCAAAAAAGGCAGACCTTGTCTCAAAAAAAGCCAAAATAAACCATATAGCAGTCCTAAGACATGCAGGCTACACATACAGTAAGACATGCATAACCAAACAAAAACAGATATTGAAACTCGTCAGAAACATCAATAAAATGCAATTCAGATTTTTATAAGCAATTTCTTTCCCCGTAAATACACTGTTGTACATGTGTTTCTTATTAAATACATCAAAAAATTTTAGGGCAACAGTAAAATCTTTGCAATATTCTTTGTACCCTGCATAGTCCTAGACTCCCGTCAGGAGATATTTGTAATGTATGTGAAGCTCAGACAATGTTTAGTCAGAGCCAAATCTTTCAGACTGAAAAAAAGGGAGAAAAAAACAGATTTTGACTGGTATTTTTGATTTTCAAAAAAAGCTAAGTGCGTCAAAAAAGCCTGAATTTCAAAATTTGGTTAAAAAATGCCAACTTGGCAACCCTGCACGCAACCAACGATTGCATGAGACCGCTATTGCTAGGGAGGAGAAACTGTTGCGTCACAAGGCCAGGTATTTGACCACCGTGACTGAGCGAGGAAAATTCGTACAGTCTGTTTTTCCGTTTTGAAGTTTTCTTGCAATTCTCGGCGTATTATTTGATTTTACTTGATTTGCAGCTGATTAATTTACCGCGGGCATGTACGATTTCCCAGGAAGCTCCTTCCGATTTCCACACTTTCTGCAGCCCTGCCCCTGGGATTGACTATTATTGCAGTGTGACATTCACAACAGCAACTCATGTTGCGACAAAAGTTGAGTTTTTATAGGTCAACTATGCAATACTTCCCAAATGTGGTTTTAGTATTGGAATCCTAGCAGAAATTCATTTGATTGATAAGGTTTTAATGTCTTAATATTTAGTGACGTGTGTTCAAACTGGCAACATGTGTAAGACTGTAACATCCTTCAATGTTGAAGTTGTTAGTTTCTATAAAAGGCCAGTTTTAAATGAAGTTTTGTATGTATTATAAGACCTTTAAGATGAATTCTTGCAAGCACGTTAGCTAATGAATTCTTGCAAGCGTGTTAGCCTGCACCACTTACGCATCCTGTGTAACCTACTGAACTGTTATTTTGTTTGTTACATCAGTGTACACTTGGTAGTTTGTTGTGGTTAGTTGTTCCTACTGCGACCTTTTCCTTTCCAATGTATAGTGGGCAGCTGGGTTTGCAATTTTAATTAGATTTTCTTAATTGATAAATTAACTGTTCGTGGGTTTTATTTTATTTTTTCTATTTATACTTCATGCACTTCGCAGAGCTGATGATACCTACATCGTAGGCGAAATACATACTCTGTAAGATCTTAAAGTGTCTGATTCTTCGGTGAGAAAGGATTTCTCTCCAAAGACCTTTAAGATGTTTACATGACCAAATAATAAAAATGGTAAAGTTTCAAAGATGTATTAAAATTATATTCGAGTAAGAAACAGATTTACTTCTAATTTTAGCTTGAAATAACATTGTAGCGAATACTAAATGTTATTTCCTTATCACTTTTGCTTTGCATAGTCTTGATTTGTGATCCCGAGACTACTGCCTTCTATAGTTCTTTAGATCAGTTGTCTTTTAGCTTAATTTCTTAATGTCTGCGGTGTGGGCCATTGTAAACATTTTCTATGTCAATTTTCTTCAACTTGTGAGAAACATTTGTTTACAAGTTTCTTTTGTTCATTTAATAGAATTTGTTTTCCTCACTTGTTTAAGTTGCCAGCACATTCATAAAAGTTCCTACTTTGCATTACCTTTTTATGTTTTCAGTGAAGTTGTGATGTCCATGATATGTTTCATTTGTAATTATAATTTCTGATTAGAAAGGACAGTTTAGCTTTCAGTGTAAAGCTTAGTATGCTGGGAGAAAGGATTTTTTTCAAAAATAGATTGGGAATTACAAAAACTCATGATCAATAATGGTGTTGCAACCTCTCTGGTGGTGTTGCGTTGACTGTGTGATTCACCCCGAACGGGATGTGCGTGAAGAACAACACCATACATATATGTGGCGCGAATAAGCAAAAATAGAGTGATCATGGTATGTAAACCCTATTGTTGCTTGCTGTCACAGTGCGAAGCTTTGCGCATATGCCGCTCGGGATTTCCTATTGCAACAAAATGGTGCTGTGACCAGGATGTGAAGGTCGTGCCGAGTTCAGCCTTTACACAAAGAACGTGCGATTGATGCGGTTCATTGTAAAAAGGAGGGGATGTTGTTGCAACCTCTCCGGTGATGTTGCGTTAAATGTGTGATTCATCACGAACGGGATGTGCGTGAAGAACAACACCATACATATATGTGGCGCGAATAAGCAAAAATAGAGTAATCATGGTATGTGAACCCTATTGTTGCTAGCTGCCACAGTGCGAAGCTTTGCGCATATGCCGCTCGGGATTTCCTATTGCAACAAAATGGTGCTGTGACCAGGATGTGAATGTCGTGCCAAGTTCAGCCTTTACACAAAGAACATGCGATTGGTGCGGTTCGTTGTAAGAAGGAGGGGATGTTGTTGCAACCTCTCTGGTGGTGTTGCGTTGATTGTGTGATTCACCCCGAACAGGATGTGCGTGAAGAACAACACCATACATATATGTGGCTCGAATAAGCAAAAATAGAGTGATCATGGTATGTGAACCCGATTGTTGCTTGCTGCTAGTGCGAAGCTTGGTGCATATGCTGCTCGGGATTTCTGATCACAACAGTGGCATTAATGTTAATACATATATTTTGAAATCAAAATCTCAAAGTGTTCAATATTGAAACAGTTAAATATTTCATATCAATTCATTGATAAAGAACAGACAGATACATGAAAGAATACAAATATAAGCATATGTGTCAGTAATAGAAAAGTAATACCAATTCATAGCATGTATGGAAGAGTTCCAAATAAACTGATGCATAACATGCATGGGGGAGTAGGAAGTAGCAAAAAAGAGGCCATTTGGGTTGCAGACATCCGCAGGACAATGCTACTTGTGTGAAGACAATAACAGAAGCAAGTAAAATACTGTTGTGAGTATCAGGTTTTATATGTGCAATGTGTTTGAATGATCAATGGAAGCAAAATGTGATGCGGGCTTTTTCATGTCAATCTCCAAAGCTGAGTGTCAACAAGCAAGAAATAATGTTTGTAAACTGTAAAATTAACTTTTGCTCAGATTTTTTATGTATGACTACGATTTTTTTTGAAAAGGAATCTAGCACACTGTAAGAAATAGTTTTGATTTCGGTTTTGTTTCAATCTTGAACCAGAAATGCCAGAAAGCTAATCAAAGGCTCTAAAGACTCAGATTATTGCCTGGTTTCTAATGAAAGCTTAAGTCAAAAAATTCCATTTATTGGTTGCCTCCCAAGGCCAGGTAGCCTGAGCCAAAATGGCCTGAAACCTACTCAACTTATGATGTCACCCACAAAAAAAAACAAAGTCCAAAACTTTCCAATTATTTAAAATGTAAACTAAAAGACTTGCATATTTTGAGCATTTGAACAGCTCACTAGCACAATTGGCAGGCAAGTTATAGTGTTAGAAAGTGACAGTGAAAAAGTGTCTCATGCAGGTCTTGAAGGTACAAACATCCCAGCGCCAAAGGTGTTAAAAATCAAGATGTGCCTCGGCTGAATTGTAAATTCCAAATATATGTTTCTTGCCAAGTGGCAGCTATAGCACCTCATTTCAGAAAAAACTGCTGATGCTCTTTCTGATTATATACATGAGGCTTATGCAGAAATTACTGCTTGCATTTGTTTATCAGTCCATACATAAATTTATTTATGTGCTCTGTATAGTTGTCTGCATTATTATTGTTATATTCCAAAGGTACACTTGTAGATTTACTTTGTCTTACAAACCTGTTTGTTGACTGACCAAACTGACTTAAAGTATTGGTTTGTTGGAAAAGTGAAGGATTTAAACTAATATATGCACCTGTTGAACTGAAAGTAGTGAAGTTGGCTATTACCTCCTGTAAACCTATGTCCTATCTACAAAAAAGATATGCACCCTCCCATTGATGGTCACTGGAACTCCTCTGATGATTACAATGTGGAAAGGTCAAAGGTTGGTTTGTTTGAGATACAGTAGATCAAGGGTGTGTAACCTGAGACCTGTGGACAAAAGTGGCCTGCGAGCTGAAGTTTGTGGCCCGCTGGAAGGTCCAGATTTTAAAAGGGTATTGCCAATCTTATGTGGGTGTCAAGCGAGTTGTTGCTGAGCTTGACACATGCAGCTGTGACCTGTTGACCAATCTATTTCTGTGCATTTGGTCAGTGCATGGTTACACACCCTTGCAGTAGATGATAAGTGATTGGAAGCATCCAGTTATACCCTGTACCAAATATATAGCTTGCTTTGGTAGAGCATGGACTTTCCTTGCTTTAGCTTAATCTGCAGAGATAAAGTTTGGCCAGTGGCAAGTGCTGATGTGGTTGTGACCTCTAGTTCCAATACCTGTAGTGATGATCATGCAGGGTGATCCCCCCAAAAAACAGAACCCATGAAAGTTTTATTAAATCCTACAAAGATCCAGTGAAGTTCAACCACATTGCTGGATTTAAACTTCAGTTTATGTACAATCATTCCCCAAAGTTTCAGTCATTGAAGTCCCTTTATGTAAAAGTCATGTGTTCTTTGTAAAATATGCTCCAAATGGCCTCCACGGCATTGATTTTTTAGGGCTCTGGTTGACTGAATTCTATACAGCATCAATGTTTCTTTATGTCCTAACATTCACCATCCAACCAGAACAAGTATCCCTTAGACCTTTTGAATTAAACTTTTGCACAATTCCATACTCCTTAAACTTTCGAAACCAGTCAAAAATTATGCTTTTTGATGGAGCATGATGACACTGAAACTTTCTCTGAAAACGTGCTTGCTTACTTGGTATGAATTGTTAGTGAAATAGGCCTCCATGCAAAATGCCTTCTCTTTGGTTGACCAAAACGTGGTGGGGAAAACTATTGCGATAAATGTTTGATTAGAGTAGTCAATTTTTAAAGATATTTATAAAGGTGAAAGATACAAGCAAAGTTGATCCATTATTCTATATGGGAATGCATTCATACAAAACTTATTTTCTTGAATATGTGACTGATAATACGATCAACTACTTTTTCAATCAACAGTATTTCTTAATTTTTATGTTCGGTTATTATTATCACCCTGTTAAAAATTGCTGATAGATTCCTTGCTTATCTCACATGTGGAGAGTAGTTTCCTATGGAGTGAAAAGAAGTAACATTCGATTTCAAATAAAGTTTTTCCACTTTACATCAGTTGGAAGTCATGAAGAAAGCTTTCATTAGAGTTATGTTCCATCACATTTTTCAAAAACGATTGTCACCGGAGGTGAAACTTAAGTAATTAGTAGCCACAAACAAGATGTGGTTGCACCTATCAACAAATTTTTTAAATAGGAAATCGATTTCAGGTATTTCTACATATCCTCAGTTGTGAAACCTGCAAGTAATGTTTATGGGGGAAATGTTGAAGAATATAGCAAAGACATCTACAAGCTCAAGACTAAATTGAATAAAATCAAAATACAAGCTGCTACAAGAAAAAAGTGGAAAACTGAACATACACCATTCTCAAACAATACTCTCACTTAAGCTGAAGCTATCTGAAAACAATTACGGATCAACTAAATCACAGCGATGGAATCACACCGATGACTCAGCACAAAGTAGATAAGCAGATTGGTGGCTGTACAATTGACCAGTGTACTCTGAGGAGAACCTTTAAAATTCAATGCAAAACATTGTGAAAGGAGATACAAGAATTGATTAATGAAATAAGGAGATTCTTGCTTTCATTTTACTTATTTATATCAATGGATTGATTGTATTTAGTATGTGGTTCTTATGATATATATTGTATTTTTTATATTTGCTTTGTTTAGTTAACTCTTGTTGAATGAGCAGCCAAGCAATCAGTACATGACAAGATAATGTGGTGCTATCCTGCTCTCTGTTTTAGACTGCTTAAGTATGCTCATGTTTTTTTACTCTGCCAAAGGACTAGGGGCATTTCATGATTACTTCTTAATATCATGGTTAGTTCCAGTATATTTTGATGTTTTCAATAGAGATGGACCGATATATCAGTGTGGCTGCTATATATATCTATCTATTTTTTTGACCTCAGTAGGCGTTGACAAAACACAGACAACTTGTGCAAGAAAGCACGACGAACCAAGTCAAGACAGTTATCTTGCAGCAACGCTAGCAGGTGCATTTTCATAAACAAACTGACAAGATGAACCATGAAGCACGTGTTAGCAGTCATAGCCAAAACAAAAGCATCATCGTTCTTCAGATCAATTAAAAATCATAGCAAAATATTTAAATTGCTGCAATTTGAAAATTTTAGCTCATAAATCCTGATTTTTGAAGTTTTTGAAATAGAGGTAAGGCACCGAAAACATTAATTTTTGATAATGACGAAGCAAAAAAAAAGATTTAAAATTTTGGAAATACAGCTATCGGTCCATGAATGGCCAATATACTGATATCGGTATAGGCCCCAAAAAAGCCATGTTGGTTGATTTCTAGTTTTCAGACATTACGTTGAGTATTAACTGATATATCAGTCCTAAAATTACTTGCTTGCTTCTGTTGATGGTTTAAGGCTGTGAGCTTCATTTACGTTATGTTTTAATCCTTCCTAGCTTCAAAAGGTTGGACAGATGTACTATAAATTTTGTGACATTTTTGAAGACCTATTAATTTGAACATATTGGTACATCATAAGACATCCATTCAAAATGGAAATGATAAAACAATGAATTCTAGAACGCATGCCAGTGCAATTCAGTGTTTCCACAATTGTTTTTTTCAGGTTAGAAGTTCTGTTTCATGGATTTTAAAATTTGGTTCAAGTGGTGGAAACTCTGCTTACTTACCTGATTCTTCCGACTCTGAGCCATTTAATGAGGATTGGTCAGTGAAAGCTGCTACCGGCCAGCTGCTATGCAGAGGTAATTGCTGTTGGCCATTGTGTGCCTCAAAATGCTTGATGCTAATGTATTGCTGTTTGCGTGCAATGCTGGCATGAACCTGTTTTGCAAAAAAAGTTGTTGTTTACATTTGCTTTGCTCTGGTTAGGAGATGCCATGGTTTTCTGTGACACACATCCTTCTTTACTTCATGCCATGGGCTACAATACTTGAATTGGCACAAACATTAGACCAGTGGTTCTCAAAAGATTTTTTCACTTTCCTCCCTTCGAATCCAAACACTGTCAATTCTTCCCCAACAAAGATCACAAGCGATAATTGCAAAAATTTCACAATGAAGCAAAAATAGACGAATATGTGACAGACAGTAATTGCAGTTAAAGCAGCTTGTACCCGCAAGTTACTGCGATTGTTACCTGACAGGCGCACGGTCTGGTTGATCACGGAGCTGGTTGGTAATTGCAGCTTCTCTCTCACCACAGCTAACGGCAAACGGAGTAGGATAAGATGCCTCAAGAATGGCATCCCTCAGGGATCTGTCCTGGCACCCCTTCTATTCAACATCAACACCTCTAGATGGCATGTGCGCAAAGAATAGCACCTATATGCAAGTGGAGCAAACAAGCAACAATGCAGTCAGGGGTGCATCCATGGGGTCTGTTTGGCTGTCATGACAGGCCCCTTGTACCGTAGGTATTCACCATTAACGCCGATCAAATATCAAATGCTGCCACCAGTGTTCCCTTTAAGGTGAACGCGAATGTGCAGTGCCACCAGACCATTTGTAAATGAAATATCATCCTCGCGCACTTGCAATATTCCAAATATAATATCGTATACATATCATACAGCCGCTTGAAACATTTCACTGATTGTGAATTTACAATGGCTGCGCAATTGTATGCTCAATAAAAAAAACACTTGCTTATTGCTCAGTGCAAAATTTTCTTAGAGGGAACACTGGCTGCCACTGGGGTTCTCCACTGTGGGTGGTTTGGAACAGGCAACAATTTTTTCCGGCATAGCAGTATGACCAAGCAACCACATCCCTGGTTTGTCTAAATAGAGCTTGGAGAATGATATGAAACAATCTAAATTGATTGCGTCAAACGCACGTGTTTCAGAATCTCCTACTCTGCCAGCTCCAATGCAAGCAACGCTGCCAGAAGCTTGTACACCGCCAGACACACATAGAGCTACTGTAATTTGTAATATTGTGCTTCATGGTGAGAGGGCCTAGTCTCCAATCCCAATTGTTTGGTTTTGTAATTTAGGTCTAAATTTTATCTGCTGTTAACACGTCTTAGGTTATGGCAAACTTGAATAAGGTTTAGGCCTACTTCAATGTCACACCAATTAACGCGAGTTCGTTTCCGATGATCCCACGTTTCATTGTTAGCTGTAAAAGAAGTTTGAAATGTGTTCCTCTGCATAATGGTAACGCTTTTGATCTATTCCTCCTGGGCATTCAACAACTCTCAAAGAAAAATGTAGCGAAATTAAATTTGTACTGGAAAAATTTTCATATTACGAACACAACTGGATCATTTGTGTTGATTTAAAAATGGTTGGATTTCTACTTGGTTTGCAGTGTGGTTATACGAAGTTCCCATGTTTTCTATACTTGTGGGACAGCAGAGCTAGAGCCCAGCACTGGATAACACAAAATTGTCCTGTAAGAGAAGAATTGGTGCCTGGTGAGAAAAATGTTCAAGCTCACCCTCTGTTGGAAAGATCTAAAATCATTTTACCTCCCCTTCATATCAAGTTGGGTATCATGCAACAATTTGTGAAAGCACTCAACAAGGATGGTGACTGTTTCAAAATATTTGCACCACATTTCCAGGATCAACGATAGAAAAATTAAAAGCTGGTATTTTTGATGGCCCTCAGATAAGAACACTAATACGTGATTGTGACTTTCCAAATTACATGAATGAAAAAGAATCATGTGCTTGGAGTGCCTTTGTGGAAACTGTCAAGAATTTTTTGGGAAAGAGAAAAGCAGTCAACTGCAAAGGGATTGTGGCCAAGTTACTAATCACTTTGCGAGATATGGGTGCTAACATGAGTATCAAGCTTCACTTCCTATACAGTTATCTTGACCACTTCTCCGAAAATCTTGGTGATCTGAGTGATGAGCAAGGGGAGCATTTCATCAGGATATTAGTGAAACGGAAGTAAGGTATCAAGGGAGGTGGGATGCTGCCAGGCTAGCTGACTACTGTTGGTTAATTAAACTGACGATGCTTTTGCCATTCATTCTCAGAGATCATTAAAACAGAAATTTATGGCTGACATTTGACCATTTTCGAAGGAATCCATTTTCAGTGAACTTGCTTAAACTCACTGATTTGGTTCGTTATTGGTAGATCCAAAAATATAAATATGCAATTGTGTTCATACAATACCATTTCATCATTAACCAGTAACACCGCCTAAGCTCATTTTGTCACTATAGTGGGTGCATCATAGCAGGAAAACTAGACCTGATAGAGAAAAACTGACTGTAGTTTTTAAGTCAGCGCCCCAAAATTAGGTAAAAGCAGTTGAAACATCTTCGGCGCCAAGAAAAAAAATTGTGTTGTCAGCCAGTGATATGAGTGGGTTTTTCGCACACAGCGCACTAGTTATTGCGTCTCTTTCATATAAATGAATTTTGAAGTGTGACTTTTGTCTGTGGTGATGTCACAATGAGTTCGCTGCTCATTTTGCGCATGCACAGTGGCAGTGCTCTTGTTTGATTTAACCAATTGGTGAAATTGTGGATGCAAACTCCTCAAACGTTATGCTGCGGCAGGGGCCAAGTTTGGTAGAAACCTTTGGGGGAACAAACGTTATGTGGTATGCATGTTAGTGTGCATATCATACAAATATAATACTATTGGTGGTGTTTCGATGACGTCACCATGTTCACTCAACCGTAGTACGACCTTTTTAAAAAGTTGGCAAATTATGGAGATGATATATTTTGACCCCACTGCTCCACTGGGTATGTCCCTGGTGTTATGGCAGTTGCAGGGAGCGCCGTGCTAGTACCTAACAATGATAACTAGGTGTTTCATTTGCATCTTTATCAAGTAGGCTACAGAAAACTTTAGTATTAGCGCTTGAAGTGTTCTTGAAAAAGTAGATGAAACAAAGAAGACACTTCAATTATTCTTCAATAAACAAACATTACATTAAAAAGTAATTTCAATTAGAAACATGTCTCTGGGATTGCATTGACTGGCACAATGACCCAAAAAGTACGCCTAAATCATACCATTTTTTGTCATGTACATCGGGATAGTATTCAAATTTTGCCAAACATACAGCATCTTACATCAATAGACTTAAAAAATTCCTTGGCAAAATCTTGGCAGTGAAATTTATACAACTATATTGATACCACAAAACATTCTGGTGGACAAAAGATTTTGTGTCCCCTTATGTCCAAAAGTTAGGTGAGACGGGTTCCCCATTGCGGAGTACATACTGTCATTTAGCTTGTGAACACCAAAAAGTACGTGAAGACGAGTAGGTTATCATGAAATACATGAAACAAGAATTCAGGTTTGTAGATCACCTTGTTCAATAGGTTTCTCGAAGACATCCAGCAACTTTCCACAAGACTTAGTATGCAAGTATGCAGAATCTCTTGTAGTTGAGCGCTCGATAATGGCCTTGTAGCTGTTTTTCACAGGCATCCTATAGCTGTTTATCTCAAATGCAGGTTTGTGGTTTTTGTGATATTGGTTGGCAAAGGTCTGCTCTCGTTTGCTCCAGTAGATTTTATTATCAAACTGGCAGAAAAGCTGTGCTCACCAGAGAGAAACTGTAAGGCATGTAGAGACCCCATGTATTGCATCTGAAATGCATTCAAGGAGCTGCTGAGGCATGTCACTCCATAAAAGAACCAAATTCCGAATAAGCCAGTCAAACCCAAATTTTGTGTGTTTTTTTTCAAATTTGTGTGTGGAAACGTGTTCTGGCCCTGTGTGCAAAAGTTGTTTCAAAATGTAATTGGATAGCTCAACATTCTTTGCTAAGGGGTCAATTGACCCATGTGGTAATTAACCGTTTTTCCATCGTGAAACACTGGTTTTGAAAATAAATTTGTTGTCGACTTGGTAGTTCGCTCAAGACACAGAAATAATAAAAGTCAAAACATTTGAGATTCCTAGCTGCAAACCTTTTTCTTAAAATTTGAAAAATAACGTTGCAAAAGGGTCAATTGCCCATATGGTAGTCCTAGGGTTAATGCAAAGTCTCTTCCCTGTTCCTTGCTGGGCGTTGCCCTCCGACTGCAGTATATCAAGTAGTGCGTAATATTCAGGCCCCTGTGCAATGGTCCCGATAAAGTGCTCTATGACATAACATTCGCTTGCAGTTTTTGCGTGGTAAGCAGTTGACTGCCTGTGAAAAAACAGGGTACGTGCTGTCGCTGTGGTGTTTGACTGTTTTCATGACCTAGACTTAGGCAGAATTCGATGTTGTACGGATTTCATCGCCGTGAAGTAATGGTTTCATCACTGTTTGTAATGATTCGCACTTTATGTAATGTCATCTTCGTAATTGCTCTTTGCTCTCATGCTTGTGTCATTTGTATATTTTGTTGTTTATTTGTAATATGTTCCAACTTACCGCAATCGGCTCTTTCATTTGAAACTTGTGTAATTATTCCATTCGTTTATATGATCTACATACTGAAAAAAACATACATTGTGTTGTCTTTCAACTGTCGTTTGTGTAATGCAAAAATATCTGCATTGGTCATAGGCAATGAAAAACATCGCTATCGGCCCAAAAAAGTTTTATCGGTCGAGCTCTGTCGGTGCTACTCTAAATAGCTAGTTGCTCTAGGCTACTTGCCAAGTTTGATTGGTTCTCAGGAAACCTGCAGAAAATCTGGTTTTATTCTGATGAGTATTACCGCAAGGTGCCCTACAGACCCCCTTTTGCTAGGCTAGATGTGCCACTGAATGCAGTGATCACTATTGTTGCTTGCTGCCACAGTGTGAAGCTTGTGCACTTGCTGCTCGTGCTGTCTGATAGCAATACATCTAAGCCTTGAACAAGTAACAGCATTGAAACCGAAATAGCTTAACTTAAGTTCATTCTTCAGATTGCATAAGCGGGTGTATTCATTGTATTGTATTGTTTTGTGTCACTGATAAAACAGTGCACGAAGAGCTTTTTGCAACAAATTTTCAGGGTAAGACTGAAATGGCAATTGCCTATTGTCAAAAGTCCAAAGCTTTGTATTTATTACACAAATCAAATGCAATATTTGTATCTATTACACAAAACGCAAATCATCTTGTAGGAAAAGTGATCTTATCGGTGAACAACCTGGATCATACAAATTAAAAAATCGAACTGGGAGTTTGTTAGTTTGAAAACAGAATCTTGCTGCATTGAAGGTTTGATCCTCTCACAATGTAACATCTGAAATGGCAATCAGATGTTTAGTACATGGGACATATGTTGCAAAATGTAAGGCAATTGCATTCGCCTTAATAAATCTGCTTGAGTATTTTTCACATTCAAAAGGTTATTTGTTGCTATTGAGAAGAGTGTTGTGTGTTGTTGAAACGTTTGCGTGTTGTTTTCTAGGCTGGTTGCAACGGCAGTTGGTGTACTCAATCTTTAAAGTACAGCCTGCAACTTCAGGATTTGATGGTGTTCTTGAAATTCTTTGTCGGAATGGAATGTACACTCTCAGAAGCGAGGAAGAAGTTTTGACTTCGGCGCAGTTGCAAGAGAATCCCGTTAATATTGTAAGAGAAGGATATGCATCAACTTTCTTGGCGAAAACATACTGAAAATCGCAGTTGCATGCATTGTAACGCGGTGACGAAATTCGATCTGGTTGTACAGATCACCATAGCATTTAAGAAACAATGATGACTTGTGTGACGTCACATAACGATATTGTCTTTAGCTTGTGTGGAAAGACTTTTAACTGTAGAGTTGTGCTGCAGGTCGCTCATCTTCACCTGGCCGACATGCTGATGAGAGCCATTTCAGCCAGGCTGTGGTGTCCGATAGAGAAAGTCGTATTTTCAGTCAAGCGGTTCTCCTCTTTTTCCGCCTCAAAGGATTTACCGAACAACGTGGAAGAAGGAATAGTGCTTTGGCTAAACAAAGTAGGCTTCGTTTTTCGCAAGGTCACATATATCAGCTGTTAATTTTTACGCTACAAGTGTTTTGTTCGTATCAGGTGGTCATAAAACTACTGTTTATTTTGTCGCAATGAAATTTGCGACGGCGGGCGCTGTTACAACATAACCGAAGTAACGCTACGTTAGATCCCTGTGGACGTTGTGTTCTGTTTTTTTTTATGTTGCAGCAATGCGTAAGCTTTTGTAAATTTTCTGGAGTTGATTGTTGACTTTATTGTAGGTAATGGACACGTTGAAGCTGCTTGACGACAAGCCAGATCAGGTAATTTGAACGTCTGGCCACGCTGGCTTCTTGCGATTATTCTTATTTGGTGTGCCTGATGCGTCGATCCCTGTTTCAGTTGCTGTTTTGAATGCTATTGACGAATTCTTGAAATGCTGTAAAAGATTCTAGGTGTTCAGTGTATATTTGTCTTGGCGTTTTCTTTACGCTCGCTGCAGTTTTTCTTGCGTTGTTGTACTTTCGAAAGCTCGACATGACAAGACAAAATTGCGCTAGTCAGGCTACCGCCTGTAGCAAGATTGCCGTTAAATAAATAAGCAAACTACAGATAAATAAATAGGCAATTTTTCTTTGTATTTACTGATCAAAGCGACAGTATCGTACTTCCAGACATGCAGTGTGTGGCTGTTTGCTATCGTTGTGCATATACGGCCTAATAGTCTCATTCATGTCAGTGATTAATGCTTTTTTTCTGGGATTGTCGAAACTTTCGTCACAGCATTCGGCAGCAAGATTTTTCGCCGCATTATGTTTGGTTGTGTTTCTACCGTCGCTTTCAAAGCCAGGCCAGCGTGTCTATCAAAACACTACGGCCTTTTGCTGTGCCTTGCAATGATTTTCGAAAGCACTGCAGGCATATGTTGTAATAATAGAAGAAAATGTGTATCAGTAAGATTTCCTTAGCGTTGTGGGATCCGAGCAATAGTCACAGTGGCTGCTTGCAAAGAAATTAAAAATTTCTGTTCGCAATTCGGACCATCTTACCTATTGTTTCCGCATTTAATACCTGTTCTTATGTTTGCCTTTGCATGTAATGAGTAGTTGTTCAAAAGTACTTCTTCTGGAACACTGCAGCAAAGGTGGCTTGCATGGTGTTTGCATTTGTTTTATTCTTGGTTTCGTCGCGAAACGGCAGCTTTTCCTTCGTAGACTCCTGACCAGGAAACAAGAAAATATCCTTCGGTTTCAACGAATCTTGATGATGTCTGCGACAGCTGCGTGCTTGCCTCTCTTCTACATTACTACTGTCCTCATTACGTCAACCTCAGTGGTATGTTGGACCAGTCTGCGAAACTAATAGTAGCAGGACCGCAAAGCTTTGCTGTAACTTATAAAACTGGTGCGGGTCGTCATGCTTCATCAAATCTGCCTGTTAAAATTTCTTAAAGGTCTTCACACCCATGCGATACTCCTTATTCGGCGATATCTTTTGATCAAGTCTGTTCCGTTATCAAGACGGCGTAAGCCATCAGTATGTGGCGAAGTTTGTTAGGTGGATGCTTTCTGTTAACATACTAAATATGTATGCGACTTGGCTCACCAACTTCACTTTGGGAGGGATTAAACCGGTGAAATAAGACGTTCAGATTTTATTTGTCATATTACTCGTACAGTTTATTGTTAAAGAATTAGGTGACTTTTTCTCTTTGTCTAATATGTCAAACTTTGACAAAATTTAAGCCTGCTTGAAGGCACGCAGCGTCAAGGTGATGTCAGATTGAAATTATCTATATCTTTACCAGTGATGGAGTCTCGAGGCTTGGTCTTATGACCATTTTTGCAAGTCTCGAGTCTCGCGTTTTTTGATGAAGTCTCGATCTCAGACGTTGCGGTCTCGACTACATCACCGATTTCTATTACTAGTTTGAAGCAAAATCCTTAAACTGTGATCTGTTGCTAGTTGCCCACTGTTTTGCTAACCTCTCGAAGCAGCTTCAACCAAAAAAAGATTCCTTGCAGACAGTCATATTATAATTACATAGGCCTAATACAGTGGTGGTCTAAAAGCAGATGAGGAGTGAAACCCTTTCTGGCTAAACTGACAACCAGAAAAACAATATTAACTGCTAAGCAATTTGCGCTTACTTTCAGTTGACAGTGTAGACCTAGTCTTGCCTTCACTGAGTTTGTGTGCAGCTGAGATTATAAACAAGCAGTCTACAGTAAATTCAACAGACGGTTACGATACGATTCAAGTATCGTACCACGGCTAATTTAAAAGACAGCAATACCAACCG